>Ga0222719_10000112_pt1 | contig 80018 bp, 85 predicted proteins | sample C33_34DmetaG_FD_165039 | JGI IMG/M metagenome (GOLD analysis project Ga0222719, IMG submission 165039) | Estuarine water microbial communities from San Francisco Bay, California, United States - C33_34D | ecosystem: Environmental > Aquatic > Marine > Unclassified | place: USA: California...
TCTGCTTTTGTATCTATAGTGAATATACCCGGATATGATAGCGTCACTGTTGATAATTTAAGCATTTCCGGAGTCAGAGGTACTGACTTAATTTATAACGGTGATAATAGTTTAGCTCTTACAAATCGTATGTGGCAAGACTATCAACTTAGTACATACTCAATAGTAAATGGCCAGCTTAATATTGGCTCATCTTCAAACGGTGGTATTTTTGCATATATGCCTACACAAAAAGGAATAGTCTATAATTACAGCTTTGATTTAGTTCAATATAACTCGCCTGCAAGTACTCCTAGTTTACAGATTAGTGACGACGCACGGAGTGCAGAAACTTATGTCGACAGACAACTAGATACTGAAACTCCAGGCACTACTATTACAGGAACATTTGTTGCCAAAAGCACAGGTACTGAGTTCAGGATAGGAAATATTGATAATGGTGATTTACTAATATTAGATAATTTTGAAGTGACTCCAGTGCCTGGACAAAATGATGTATTAATAGAACCTGGAAAGATTAGTTTTGATGTTAATCCTGGATTCAACAGTATTGCGCTAGGCGGGCTCACAGGTGAAACAGCAATATTAGTAGGACATACTGGAGATACTTTCTTAAGGACTACTATTGATGAACAACCTACTAGTACACTAGGTCCAAGTTCGTTTACAGAACAGCCAGCAGTACCTTTAGCAAGTGAAGTTGCCAGCACAGGCTTTAATTGGGTTGACATTGCATATGGCGCAGGTGCATGGGTAGCAATAGATGAAAATGGATCAGTTACAGTAAGTTTAGATGATGGATTTACTTGGACAACATATTTCAATTCTTTCGATTTAGATGGTATAGAAACATTAGCTACTATCACTTTTGGTAACAATGCGTTTGTTGTTACAATTAACGATGGGGATAGAATGTTTGTTAGTGCTGATAAAGGTGCTACATGGGATGACAAAGAAATTATCAATGACTCAACTAGAAAAAATTGGATAGGATCTTATTCACAAGGTGTATTTGTTCTATCAAGTAATACCGGAGATCTAGTATATTCTCAAAATTGTAATACTTGGGAAACACTTCCTTCTGCAACAGGAGTTAATGCTATTATAGGTGGATATGATGTTAATAATGATCCTATGTGGTTAGCAACAGGTGCTAATCCAGGAGAAGATAGAATCATTACTGGCGGAGCTGTTCCATTAATAAGAACTACACAAGCAAGCGGTAACATTAATGAAGTATTCATACTTGATCCAGGTAGCGGACTTACAACTCCTTTAGAAATTACTTTTGATGATCCAGGGCAGATAACTGAAGTTGAATACGATACAGAAGTAAAAAATAATGTTCTAGGACAACCTTCGTTTAATGATAGAGGTATAGCTTATGTAACTGCTCAATTTACAGTTACAGGAAATGGATTTGCTGAGATACTTCCGTTTGGTAATAAAATATTCTTAAAAGATGTAAGTAGATTGCCAGGTCCAGGTGATAACCTTAGGATAGCTTCTATACCTGATACAATATTTTCAGTAACAAAAATTATTAATAGTTCGGGCAATGGACCTTTTGATTTAGAAATAAATCTTATTCCAAATATTGGAAGAAATGAATCACCAGATCACGATGAAGATATTAGTATTAGACAAAAGTATAGCCAGATTAGATTAACTGGTCATGACTTCTTAGATATAGGAAGTGGTAATTTTGATGATACAAATTACCCTGATTTATATGTATTTGGACAGACTAGTGCTAATAATACTCAACAGTTTAATGAAATTGATGAGTACGACGGTGGTAGAGTTTTCTATACAAGTACTGACCAAGATGGTAACTTTAGAGTTGGAGAATTGTTTAGTGTTGAACAGGCAAGAGGAACAGTAACTCTTAGTGCAGACTTTTTTGAAATTGATGGATTGACTGAACTTAGATTAGGTGCAATTAGAATCGGTGGAACTAATGCTGTTATTAACGAATTTAGTATAGATGCTACTTTTGCTGATAACAGTGATAATATTATTCCTACACAAAAAGCGATTAAAACTTATCTTGAAAATAGATTTTCAGGAGGTGGTGCAAATGTTAACACAAATACATTGCTTGCAGGTAGTGTAGAAATTACAGGATCACAAATTGGTTCTTTAGCTAATCTTACTGTGAATATTAATAATGTAGTTGACATAAACAAAGGTGTTAACGGTACGATGGCAGCAATGGCAATGTTTAATGCCGCTGGTATTAAGCAAGATATGGTAAATGGATAAATAGTTAAAATGTATTATTTTGGAGCAATAAATGGCTGAATTTAAACTAGGTAGAATTAGATTTGTATGGAAAGGCACCTGGGCAACCACAACGGTGTATTACAAAGATGATGTTATTAGACTGGGTGGTCGTCTGTACATATGTATAACAGGACACACAAGTTCAGCTAATTTTGATACAGATTCAGCTAACTGGGAAACATTTAGTGATGGTACTACATGGAGAGGTCCTTGGACTACTTCAACATATTACGGAATAAATGATATAGTAACTTACGGCGGATATTTGTATATCGCAAACGCAGGTCATACATCTGCAGCCACAAATGCTCTTGGTTTAGAAGATAATCAATCAGATTGGGATATATTTGCTGAAGGTTTTGATTGGCAAAATAATTGGGGTACAAGCACTAGATACAGAATTAATCAACTTGTAAAATATGGTGGAGCAGTATACCTATGTAATACAGGTCATACTTCTAATGCAGATCCAAATCTTGGTTTAGAAGCTGATTCCGCTAGTTGGGATTTGCTCGTTGAAGGACAAGAATGGAAATCCGATTGGACAATCAGCACAAAATATAAAAAATATGACATAGTAAAGTATGGTGGAACACTTTACATATGTAATACAGGACACGTATCAGCTGCTACAGATGCATTAGGCTTAGAAGATGATCAAGCTAAATGGGACATTTATCAGCAAGCATTTATATATCTGAGTAATTGGTTAAACAATACAAGGTATAAAATAAATGATGTTGTTAGATATGGTGGAGATCTTTACATATGTACCCAAGGACATACTTCAGCTGCATTTCTTGAGGACAGTGTAGCAGGAAGTCTAGGACAAGATTCAGACAAATGGGAAATTTTTGTACCAGGACTACAATGGGACGATAGTTGGAGTCCTGAAACAGTTTATCAGCCAGGTGATTTAGTTACATATGGAGGATACGTATATGTATCTCAAACAATTCACGTAGGTACAACTCCAAGTAACGGTAGTGACTGGCAAGTATTTACAACAGGATTTAAATTTAGAGGCGAGTGGGGAGAAGACTCAACCAACCAAGATTATAGAATAGGTGATGTAGTCAGACGAGGCGGATATACCTATATTGCAACGGTTGACAATAATAATATTCCACCACCTGACGTTACAGCCTGGGATATTTTGAACACTGGCATATTATGGCAAGGTGATTGGACCAATGGAGTTATATATGCCGCAGGTGATGCTGTCAAATACGGAAATAACAGCTATATCTGTGTAGACGATCATACAAGTGATACTGCAACCAACAGACCAGATGTAGATATCAATGGTGATTTTTGGAACTTATTAGCGGGTGGTGCAGAATCTAGTGCTTTAACAACATCAGGCGACTTGTTATATTATGGTGGCGCAGGACCTACAAGGCTACCAATCGGAACTATAGGACAGGCATTAACTGTTAATGCAAACGGAAATCCTGAATGGACTACTTTTGGAACATTAAACGATATTTGGTATGTCGCATTAGAAGGTACTGATAATCCTAATCCGACTAATGGTGGAAACTTAGATCGACCGTGGCGTACTATAAAGTATGCTTGCCAACAAATAGATTTAGGTGCAAAAAATCCAAACGCAAAGCGTTTACTCGAACTAAACAGACAGTTTATACAACGAGAAGTAGTTGAATGGACAGATTATCAAATTGCAAACGATATATTACCTTTCACTAGTGCATTTACCTATGATTCAACAAAATGTTATAGAGACATAGGGTACATAGTAGATGCTATGATATATGATATTACACATGGCGGAAACAAAAAAACTAGGGAAGCAGCAAGTATATATATTACCGGACCTGGACAATTCTATGTATTAGGACAAGAGGAAGAGACAGCAGCATCTATTGAATATGCTATTACTGTGATGGACGCTGTGTTGAATCAAACTGGACCGGCAACTAACTATCAACAAACTAACTCATACACTCCAGAAGTATTACAAATTACAAGTGGTCTTGTAGCAGAAGCAGGAACTGTAGCAACTGTAACAAGTTATACTCAAAATATAGCAGATGTGGTAGCAGCCGGAACACTAGTCGATTTAGATGATCCTATTAGAGTTAATACAAGTATTTTTGTTAAGACTGGTACGTTCTTAGAAACACTACCTATACCAGTTCCGGAATTAACTGCAATCGTAGGTGACGAGCTTAGAAGCACAAGAATTCAACCTAGAGGCAGCACAGTAGCAAGCGGAGATGTTACATACAGTCTAGCTGCTCTTGCACATCTTGAAAGTATAATAGGTGTCGTAGTCCAAGGCAATATTGTTACTCCACAAACCAACAATAACGAAAGTCAAATTGCAGGTGTGGATGGTGTACCTTATGCTGATGCAACCGCGGCTACTACTATACAAAATCTTGTGCAACAAGCACAGGATTATATTGATTACAGAGTAAACGGTGTATCAGGAGATTCAAGTGCTCCTGCATATGGTGGGTCAAACGATGGTACTGAAAACCAAAATAATTACAATGCGGCTAGGCTTATTGAACTTAATAGAACTTTCTTAGTAGAAGATGTAATAAATTATATAGCTCAAACCTATCCAGCATACGTATACGATCAAGATCAATGTAGGAACGACCTAAATCATTACTTAACTGGATTTAAATGGGATCTACAATACGAAAGTAATTACAGAACGTTAAGTGCTGCTACTGCATATATGAACGCCGTTGACGGAAGTTTAGAAGAAAATATGTTCTTATTAAGAAATGGAACAGGATTAAGAAATTGCACTGTTGACGGATTAACTGGTACATTGAGTGCAGCTAATGCATACGGAACTAGACGTCCAAGTGCAGGTGCATATGCATCATTAGATCCAGGTTGGGGACCAGATGATGAAAGATGCTGGATTACAGCAAGATCTCCTTATGTGCAAAATGTAACAACATTCGGTACAGGTTGTGTTGGATTAAAGATTGACGGTGATTTACATGCTGGCGGTAATGACTCTATTGTTGCAAACGATTTCACGCAGATTATAAGCGACGGTATAGGTGCTTGGGTTACAAACTTAGGACGTTCAGAGCTCGTATCGGTATTCTCATACTATGCTCACATAGCTTACCTAGCAGAAAATGGTGGGAAAATACGTGCAACTAACGGTAACAACTCATACGGGGATTATGGATCCGTTGCAGAGGGTGTAGACAGCACTGAAAATCCTATCACCGCATCTGTAAACAACAGAAGTTTAGATGCACAGATATCAAGAGTGTTAGTCTCAGGAAGTGAAATTATACATGTAGAGTATAGCAATGCAGGTAGAGAATACACTACAGCAACTTACAACTTTACTGGTCCAGGATTTGGAGCCGCAGTATCTAGTGCAAACATTGAAAACGGCGGTGTATTTGAAGTTAGATTACGTAACCAAGCAGACGGTTCAACTGTTGGCGACACTTTTGGTGGTGAAGGTTACATAAGTAATGCTAACGTTGCGCAGGAAGGTGATACTACAACACTCACACTTTCTGCTACTGAATCTGCTACAGCAGCATCTTATCAAGGAATGAGAATTGTTATTACAGCAGGTACAGGTGTTGGACAATATGGTTATATACAAAGTTATGATCCTGCTACTAAGATTGCAACTATTTACAAAGATAGTGATGGCACAGCAGGTTGGGATACTTACAGAACGGGTGTAGCAATTGAAAGTACACTTAATGCTACTACACAATATATTGTAGAACCTAGAGTTACTTTTGCAGCCCCGGCAAGCGGATTATACGCTGACACAGCCAAAGCAAGAACAAGAGTTGCATCAAACAAAGTTGTAGAAATATTAATGATTGATCCAGGGAACGGATATACTTCAGCACCTGTATGTACAATTACTGATCCTAATGCTACACTAGAGGTGCCTATTGAAACAAGAATTGGAAACGGTGTTCTAAATCAGCCTACATTTAGTAACAGAGGAACAGGTTACACAACCAGTGCTTCTACTGTAACTGGCGATGGTTTCGCAGATTTATTCCAGAGTGGTTCTTCAATTTATGTTGAAGGATTAACTGAAGAACCAGATGCTGGATCTAATATAACTTTTGATAGTTTGCCGGGACAGTATTATAAGATTGTTACTATTAGAGAGTTAACAGGAACTCCAGATGGATTTGGCGGTTCAATTGCTCCTTACAGTGCTAACTTACAAATTAGTCCAGATTTAGGGATCGAAGAAGCTCCTAATCATGGCACAAATATTACTATCAGAAGAAGATTTAGTCAAGTAAGATTAACAGGACATGATTTCTTAGATATCGGTACTGGTAACTTTGCTAACACAAATTATCCAAATTTACCATTAACTGATCCTGATCCAACATATGAAATTACAGAATCAGGAGGAGGACGAGTGTTCTACACAAGTACTGACCAAGATGGTAACTTTAGAGTTGGTGGCTTGTTTAATATTGAACAAGCAACTGGTATTGCAACACTCGATGTTGATGCTTTCAATCTAGCAGGTTTGCAAGAACTTACTTTGGGTAATATTGCATTAGGATCAACTGGTGCAACAATTACAGAATTTAGTACTGATGGAACATTTACTGCAAACTCAGATAATATTGTTCCTACACAAGCAGCAATTATAAGTTACATTGCTAGTCAAATAGGTGGCGGTGCAAGTTCTCTAAACGTAAACAGCTTAACAGCTGGTGTTGTGGAAATTAGTGGCCAACAAATAACTACAACAACTGGTGTTCCATTAAATATAACATCACCAGTAAATTTCACAGATAGTGTGAGAGGAACACCTGTTGCACTAAGCTATTATTTAAGATAACGGAGAAAAAACAAAATGGCAAATGGAATATTAGCATCAGCAGACGTTACAGCGAGTACTCTTGTAACTCTGTATACAGTTCCGACAGATACATATACTGTTGCAAGTATAAATTTATGTAATCGGACAACAAATGAAGTGACAGTGAGAATAGCACTGTCTACAACCGGTACACCAGGCAACGGAGAATACATAGAATATGATACTTCAGTTGTTGCTAACGGTGTGTTAGAACGCACAGGCATAGTATTAAATGACGGTGAAAATATTGTTGTTTATGCAGGTGGAACAGGCATAAGTGCAAACGTTTACGGTTTAGAAACACCAACAGTATAAGGAAAAAATAATGGGTAGAAGAGTTACAACATCAACGTCACCGGGAATAGTTCTTCCGCGTGGTACTGACGCTCAAAGACCAGCATCTGCATCTCCTGGAGATATTAGATATAATACAGATAGAAATTATATCGAATTCTATAACAGCGTAAGTTGGCAGGTTGTAGGTGCATTTGAAAACGTTACTACTTCTTCTAATATAGTCGCATTAAACGGTCAACAAATTTTTGTAGATACAAGTGGAGGCACTGTACAAGTAACACTTCCTGCTTCTCCGTCAGTAGGTGATACAATAAGATTTTTTGATTTACGATTAACATTTGATACTAATGCGCTAACAATAGCAAGAAATGGTAATGTAATTCAAGGCGATGCAGCGGATATGACAGTATCAACAGAAGGTGCTTCCTTTGATTTAATATATTCAGGAACATCATACGGTTGGCGAATATTCTCAGTATAAGGAAAAAAAATGGCTAGCTACGCAAGTTATAAGAAAATTACAACTGATAGAGTAGATCCGTTACCAAGTAACAAACTTGCACCAGGTGCAGGAACTGCAAACTGTGTTGTTTGGATATACAATAACAGGGGGCTAACAAGGCAGAATTGTGCTAATGGCGGCGGATGTGTATGTCAGGCGTGTGGAGCTTCTTGTACATGGACTGTTCCAGATAATGTTCATACAATAACATTTGAAATATGGAGCGGTGGAGGCGGTGGTGCCGGCGTAAGTTGCTGTAATTGCTGTTGGCACGGTCAACCCGGCGCAGGCGGCAACTATGCTATGAAAACTCTGAATGTTACACCTGGTGATACATATACAATATGTGCAGGAGGCTCATGGCCGTGTTCAAAGTCTCATACGTGTTTAGCAACAATGGGCTGTGCAAGTTACATTACAGGACCAGGATTAAGTAATTTTTGTGCGCAAGGCGGCTGTGGCGGTTGTATGCACGGTGGTAGTTGGGGACCACGTGTAAATAACGGCGGATGTGGAAATTGCGGTTGTTGTGGTTGCGGATTTCACGGTGCTGACTTCGGAGTAATGGGTACAGTAGGACAAATGTCAGGTGGAACAGGTTGTCATTGTAACGGAAGAACAGGATACAATGGTATGGCTCCATTTATTGGAACAACCATGGCAAATTACACTACTGAAGCATGGTGTTCATGTGGCTGTTATATTACTTGGCCTGCAGGAGGCGGTACTACAGGGCAAAGTTCGTATTGCGGGGATAACGCACAATGTTGTGCCGGCGGATCCGGACAAGGAGGATCAGGAATTGTTAAGATTACAATGCAGTGATGGAGTATTAAATGGCAAATTACGGTAATTATAAGAAAGTTATACCAGATCAATTTGAAGACGGTGCTTTAACAGCAGATAAACTAGCTCCGAAATCAACCAATCAATACTGCGTCTTTTATGTGTATAATAATAGGGGATTCACTAGACAGTCATGTTCAAATGGCGGTGGGTGTATATGCCAAGCGTGTGGAGCTTCTTGTACATGGACAGTTCCTGCTAATGTATCCAAAGCTATTTTTGAAATATGGAGCGGTGGCGGCGGCGGACCCGGCATCAACTGTTGTGGTACATGTAGTTTTGCTATCGGAGGTGCAGGCGGAAATTATGCACTCAAATCTATATCTGTTACACCGGGAGACCAATATGCAATATGTGCCGGAGGTAGTTGGAATTGTGCTAGAGCATACGGTTGTTCAGCAAGTATGGGCTGTGCAAGCTACGTGACTGGCAATAATTTGTCAAACTTTTGCGCTCAAGGTGCTCGCGGAGGTTGGATGTGTAATGGTGATGCATGGGGACCAAGAACCCACGGCACTTGTAATAACTGCGGAGCAGGCGGTTCAAACTGTGGATTTGCCGGTGCTGATTTTGGAATAAACGGCACCGTTGGTTGGAAAATGGGTCATTCAGGATGCCATTGTCAAGGCGCTGATTTACAGTTTTCAGGAACAGCACCTCTTATAGGAAAAGCAGTTGCTAATTCCCCTACCGAAGCATGGTGTTCGTGTGGTTGTTATATAAATTGGCCATCAGGAGGCGGTATGCCAGGAGTAAGTTCGTATTGCGGGGATTACGCACAATGTTGTGCAGCTGGGTCTGGTCAAGGAGGTTCAGGAATTGTTAAGATTACGTTTGCTTAAGGAAAAAAATAATGGCTAATTATGCAAGTTACAAAAAAGTAAATCCAGATCAAATCCCTGCTAATGAACTACAGGCTGATAATTTTCAACCCGGTGCTGGAAATAATCTTGGTGTTTTGGTTGTAGGCCAGGCTAGAGGATTGTGTTGTCAGCAATGTGCTAATGGCGGCGGATGTGTGTGCCAAGCATGTGGTGTGTCGTGTTCATGGACAGTTCCAGCTGGTACTAGCAGAGCAACATTTGAAGTTTGGAGCGGTGGCGGATCTGGTGGCGGTGGTTGCCAGTGCTGTTGTTGTAAACACAGCCTAGGTGGTGCAGGCGGCACCTATGCTATAAAGAGTATTCCAGTCAGCCCTGGTGATACATATACAATATGTGCTGGCGGAACATATAGATGTTCTGCAGTCAGACAATGTGTTGGCGGAATGGGTTGCGCAAGTTATGTAACTGGGCCTGGTTTGAGCAACTTCTGTGCCCAAGGAGGTTGTAGCGGTTGGGTTTGTGAAGGCGATGCATGGGGACCAAGAACTGGTAGAGCATGTGCTAATTGCGGTTGTTGCGGTTGTGGATTCCATGGTGCTGATTTTGGAATTATGGGAACTGTAGGTATGAGAACAGGCGGCGGCGGTTATAACTGTCGTAGAAAATCTGCACAAGGTGGCAACCCTCCTGTTATTGGACAATGGGGCAACGTATCCGCATCAGAAGCATGGTGTTCTTGTGCATGTTATATTAAATGGCCTGCGGGAGGCGGAATGAGTGCAGTAGGAACATATGGTTGTTACACTTATGCAAACTGCTGTAACGCTGGTGGCCAAGGTGGCTCAGGAATAGTTAAAGTAACGTTTGCATAAATATATACAAGGAGTATTAAGACATGGCAGACATAAGTGTTGAATTTACGTATAACGTGCCAGACAAATGGTTAGAAGATACGTTCGATGAAGGAAAAACGGATACGTACACTTACGAGGGTCCGCAATTTCTCACATTTCAAATTGATAATGACACAGGCAGAGAAGTAGGATGGTGTTTAATACACCCTGAAGAATTAGAAAGACCTACACCGCTCAATGTTACTAGAGTAACAGTTGACTGCGAGGAAGAACCGTTTCTATGTGAAATCGCAAATGATATAGGTAGAGATGATGCTGCAGAAATGAGATTTAATCGAACTTGGAGCATTGATGTTGCAGCTCCAGAAGGTTACGAACCTATTGAAATACCCGATGAATATGAACCACGGGACTTCTATGATGAATTCAACATTACATATGATTTCGATACCGATGAATTCAATATTCCAGTGCGTACTTGGATAACACTCAAAGGCATCAATCCTGACGATGTAACCTGGGAGCATTTTAGGGCATATAGAAATAACTTACTAAAGGAAGCAGACGGCAGAGTAGATTCAACAATGCCGCAAGAGTTTATAGATCAATGGGTTGACTACAAAACTAAACTTCGAGATGCTCCGGAAACATTACAAGCAGCAGGTGTAACACCATTCCAAGCATCACTAATGTTGCCACCGGAACCGGAAGTAATGGAACAAACAAGTGTAGATCCATTTGAAGATCTATTAGGTGATCAAACTCCTACATAAATCCACATTGTTAAAGAGCAGTGATTTTGTTCAATAAATATCTTGCAATATTAAGTAAACTAGTGTAAACTAATATTGTAATAGGAGATTAAATTGAACAGATCCACTGCTTTTTTTATGAACGGCGGAGCAGGCCGTGTAATAAGTTCTATACCTGCTTTCGAAAAATATGCTGAAGAAAATCCAGACGACAATTTCATTATTGTTTGTGAAGGAGGTATGGATTTTTTTAGAGGACATCCAACCTTGCACGGAAGATGTTATGACCATTGGCACAAAGGACTTTTTGAAGAACATATAAAGGATAGGAATTGTGTAAGTCCCGAACCTTACAGAGTTTGGGAATATTATAATCAACAGTGTAGTTTAGCTCAAGCGTTTGATATTGCTATTTCAAACAAAGGAGTACGTGAGTTAAATATTCCAAAAATTTATCACAACAAACACGAAATAGTACAAGCATTTAATATACTAAAGGAAATTAAATCACAAACAGGATTGGATAAAGTTCTTGTAATTCAACCATTTGGAAGAACAACTGAAAATCATTCTGATTTTATTATTGATGGTTCTAGCAGAAGTTTCACTTTAAATGACACAATAGAAATGATAGATGAATTTAAGAAAGACTATTCTGTGGTGCTTATGAGCGAATTTCCAGTAACACTAGATGAAAAAAATACACATCCGGTTGCTATGCCAACTATTCCTGATTTAAGGATATGGAGTGCATTAATAGAAATTTCTGATCATTTCTTAGGATGCGATAGTGTTGGACAACATATTGCAAAAGCAGTAGGCACTACAGCAACAGTGGTTATTGGAAGCACATTTCCTGTTAATACTTCATATCCGGGACACAAAGACTTTGACATTTTTGATGTAGGAGAAGGAAAAAGAAAGTATAGCCCAATAAGACTTACTATGGAAGAAGAACAAGACAGATATAATGATGAAGTAATGGAATTAACACAAAAAACAAAAAAAGAAATAATTGAAACAGTCAAAAAAAGATTAGGAAAAAGTACAAAATTTACCCAAAAAATGACTCAAACGACTGCTCAGCAAAATGATGTTTGTCCTACACACGGAGTAGTACATAATCAGCAACCTGCACAAATATTAGGTAGAACAGGACAATAGGAGAACTTTTATGCCACAATGGATAGCCGGAATAACTAGAGGACATAACGCTGGAGTTTGTTTGCTTAGAGACGGCGAAATAGTATTTTCTATTGAAGAAGAAAGACTATCCAGACAAAAATACGACGGCGGCCCCTTAGCGGCAATGCTAAAGATATTAGATTATACTGATAAACTTGACTACTTAGTTGTTGCCCATACACAACCTTTGTCACAAGCTCCGGCTATAGATTTTACAGGAGACAATGTCTATACAGGATTTGCTAGAAAACTTGGATTAATTGACCGCAAACAAGATTTAATTAATCATCCTCAAGTAATAGATTATTCCTTTGTCCATCATAAATTACATGCTAGTTGTGCCTTTTATAGATCTGGCTTTGAAAGTGCTACAGCAGTCATTGTTGACGGAGCAGGTTCATTTATTCCTATGAACTTTGGCTCTGATTCGGAAATGACTTGGGAGCTAGAAAGCTATTTTACATGCGAATATCCTGCAAAATTTAAGACTATTTACAAGCATTTAGGAGGTAGAGGTCCTTGGTTAGGAGCCAAGATGCAAGTGTCTAGTTCTCGAGAAGGAGAGCAAGGTGAACATGAAATGATTATTGACGATACCGGCGGTATAGTTAAAGGATACGAAGCTGTTACACAATACTGCGGTTGGGCACCTATCGAAGCAGGCAAGACTATGGGACTAGCACCTTACGGCAAACCAAATGATCTAATTCCTCCTATTTACACAGATGGCGGAGGTAGTGGTGAATGGAGAACTACTAATCGAAATTTAATTATACCTACATTTCCTAACGGAGCTGCTGTAGCCGAAACAAGATTTACAGAATTAAATACTCCAGACGAGCCTATTGAAGATTTAACAAAATTACAAAATAGACGAGATTTAGCATATGCTGTACAAGCTGAAAGTCAACAAGAAGTATTAGATTTAATTATACAGGCTGTTGAGAAGACAGGAAACAAAAATGTTGTTTTAAGTGGAGGATATGGTTTAAATTGTGTAGCAAACTATTGGTATCTTGATAAGTTAAAGGAATATGATATCAACTTATATGTTGAACCTATATCAAGTGATGCAGGTACTGCTATTGGTGCAGCATTATTACATTATCATTTAATAGAAGAAGATAATTGTGTACGAGAGTACGGAGATAGTTTATATCTCGGACCAACATATACATATACCGAGTCAGAAGTAGACGAACTTATAGAAAAATATGATGGCGTATCTAAGTCAACAAATAAACAAGAGATTGCTAATTTAATAGCTGAAAAGAATATTGTTACAATTTTTCAAGGAGGGGCTGAAAGCGGACCTAGAGCATTAGGTAATAGAAGTATACTTTTTGATCCAACTTATGAAGACGGTAAAGACTTTGTAAATCAAGTAAAGCGCAGAGAATATTTCCGACCTTTTGCAGGTAGTATTTTACATGAACATGCACATGAATGGTTTGATATGAAAGGGTTGGAAGAGAGTCCTCATATGATGTATGCTATGAACTGTCAGCCCGGCGTAGAAGAAAAGATTCCTTCAATTATTCATGTAGACGGAACTTGTAGAATACAAACAGTTAAACGTGAACAAAATCCACATTACTATGACTTAATAAATGAATTTTATAAACTTAAAGATGTTCCTATAGTGTTTAATACAAGTTTTAATTTAGGTGGTGAACCGTTAGTAGAAACTTTAGATGATGCAGTCCGTACCCTAGTACATAGTGATATAGAATATCTATATCTTCCTGAATTAGAAAAACTTATCAAAATAGAAAACGAATGATCAAACAACAAATACTAAGCCATATTGAAAATAATTTTTCCGATACGTATTCTATCCACGAAGAATATAGAAGCCATCCTTATTACTGTTTAATAGAGAAAAAAAATTTTTTGCCGGCAAATATTGTAAAGATGCTCAGTGACGAATTGGATAATATTCCATTAGACAAGTGTAAGAAGTTTACTAGAAAAAGTAGTTGTATGTATGAACATAATAACCTTGATGAAACACCGATTGCAGATGCTGTAGTAAACACACTACATGGAAGTACATTTTTAAATTGGCTTCAAAAAGCCACCGGTACTGTAGATTTAATACCAGATCCTCATTTAATAGGAGCCGGTTATGCAAAAAGTTTTACAGGAGATAGTTTACAAGTACATACAGATTTTAATTGGAACGACCAACTTAGGTTACACAGAATGTTAAGTGTTATAATTTATCTTAACGATGATTGGAATGACGACTGGGGAGGAAATTTAGAATTTTACGACACAGAAAGAAAAACAAAAATAAATGAAGTGAAACCTGATAATGGTAATCTATTGATTTGGAGATATCATAATTTAGCCTATCACGGGTATCCTTCTCCAATGAAATGTCCCAAAAACAAATCAAGAAAAAATTTAAGATTATTTTACTATGTAAGTAATGCAAGTTACGATGATAGACATCCTCCGCATAGGAGTTTATATTGGTTTGATGATAAAGAGAAAGTACCATACGACGTGCCATGGAAAAAATAAGTTTAGATTTACCAAATTTTAAATACAAAACACTACGTTATACCAACATGCATAATGTTGGATATGAATCAAGAAGTAACAAATATGAAAAGCAAAACGAATTATATAGACGGGTAGGATACAACACAAAAAATTCTGCCTACAAACAAACTTTCGAAGTAGACCAAGATATAAACAATTTTGCATCTACATTATTTGAAAGATTTACAATAAGTGTAATGTGCCAAGCACCTGGACAAACATTGCCTGAACACTTAGATACCTTTTACTCAATTAGTAAGAAGTTTAATGTAGATCCAAAAAAATGTTGTAGAGTGAATATTTTTTTAGAAGATTGGAAATCCGGTCATTATTTTGAAATAAATGAAAATCCAGTCTTGCAATGGAAAGCAGGAGATGCTATAATTATAGAGTTAGATGAGCCTCATTTAAGTGGTAATATGGGGTTAACTAATAAGTATACCATGCAAGTTACAGGAGTTAAGGATGAATTTAAGAGGTGCTAAACCTATAAATGATAACAGCATAAGAGAATTTATTTCATCCATAGATAATAATAGTTTGTACGACGATTCTTTACCTGAGAAATTTATTCATAATTTTTTTGATTGGATAGTATCTAGCAAAAATAATAGTATCAAAGGTTTAGAAAATTTTACAAATAGAAAACTTTGTGCTGGAACTGCTCAAGCATTTGATCACTTTTATTTGAAACACAAAAATAAACGATTTAGATTTTTTAAAGGCGAATTTATGTATCATTCAGCATGTTTGAAAAATTATGGGAAATTCGAATTCCTTGAAAATGCTAGGTTAGATTATAATGACGCAGTAATAATTAGTATACCATTTAGTGATACAGGTAGCCAAAAAAACATCGACGAATTGCTGTTTAATTGCTATGGATTGGATATTCCAGTATTGCTAGATTTTGCATATTACCCTTGTACAAAAAATATAGAAATTAATCTAGATAAATTTTCAGCAGTAGAAACAGTTTGCTTTAGTATAAGCAAAGCCTTTTACGGAGCAGAATTTTTACGTGTAGGAATGAGATTACAAAAAGAAAATACTGACGACGGTATAGATGTCTTTAACAGTGTAGAGATGGTTAACCGTTGTTCTGTAAACATTGCCAATGAACTAATTAGAAATTACAGTGTAGATTATAACTGGCAAAAGTACAAAGAGGTATACAAAACAGTTATTAATGAAAATAATTTGTTAGAAACAGATTGTATTATGTTTGGATTAGGCGGTAAAGAATATGCTGATTATAATAGAGGCGGTGATGTTAATAGAGTATGTGTGTCTGAATTAATAGGAGAAAAGATTAATGGCATTAGTAAGTAGTCATAATGACTGGGATCCTTTAGAGGAAATTTTTGTAGGAGTAGCGGATCACGCAAGAATTCCTACTATCGACGCAAGTACACATAGTTTTGGATTTGCAGACTTTTCTTATGATGATATTAAGGATTTAGAAGGACCAAGTCCGCAATGGGTTATAGATGAAGCAAATGAAGATTTAGATAACCTAGCAAATGAACTCCGTAAACTAGGTGTAATTGTAAGACGTCCAGAAGCAATCGATCATTCAAAATCATTTAAATCCCCAGATTGGGAAACTACAGGTTGGTATACATATTGTCCAAGAGATTTATTATTACCTTTAGATAATTTAATCATTGATTGTCCGGGAGCAATGAGAGCAAGACAGTACGAAACACTTGCATATCGTGATTTCTTATACGATGTAGTAGATAACGGTGGAGAATGGTTAAGTGCACCAAGACCTAGACTATTAGATAGTAGTTATCAACTAGATGATTTAAGTATTCCTACATTAACTAATGAAGAAATAGTTTTTGATGCTCCTAATGTAGTTAGACTAGGTAAAGATTTAATTTATCAAGTTTCTAATTCAGGCAACTTGTGGGGATACAAATGGTTACGTAACTTGCTCGAACCACGTGGATACCGTATCCACCTAGCAGAAAAATTTTATAGTTATTCACATTTTGATTCAACTGTAATTCCTCTACGTCCAGGACTGGTATTGTTTAATGGCGATCGATGTACTCCTGATTGGTATCCACCTATATTTAAAGATTGGGATAAGATCTTCGTGCCCGGAGATCAAGTGATTGATATAGGCACAAACTTAGAAAACGGTGTTAGTCCTTGTTCAAAATATATAGGTTTAAACATGCTTAGTGTTAATGAAGAACTTGTAATTATAGATGAAAATCAACAATATGTCAGAAAAGAATTAGAAAAACATGGAATTGAAACTATTGGATTGCCCATGCGTCAAGCAAGAACATTAAGCGGCGGATTTCATTGTGTTACATTAGATACAAAAAGAAAAGGACCCTGCGAGAATTATTTTGACTGATAGAGGCTATCATATACCTTATCTTGAATGGATGATCACAACTAGTTGTGATCTAGCCTGTCCAGGATGTGATAGATTTATAGAATACGATCATAATTGGACTGAAAAATTACAAGACGTCAAACAGCGTATGGTTAAATGGTCAAAAAAGCTAGATCCAGATAATCTGACATTAATAGGCGGTGAGCCGTTAATACATCCTGATTTATATGATATTATTAAACATGCTGCAAAATGCTTTGACCACAGCACTATAGAAATATATACTAACGGACTTTTACTACACAAAAAACCAAAATTATATAATACATTACGTAAGATTGGCAAAGCAAAGTTAAGTGTTACCTTACACAATAGGGATCCACAAATAAGAAAATGGATTAATTATAACTTAGATAAACAATTTTTTCAAAAAGATAAATGGCGCAAAGTTGGAAAAAACTATTGGACTAGCGGAAATATTGAAATAGAAATAACCGACCCCACCAAAGGCGGTTGGTATGAATACCGCAAGAAAGTTAATGGACAACTGAAGCCATGGAATGATAATAATATAGAAAGTAGCTATAGTAACTGTACAGCTAACATTTATCCTATCATTTATAATAATAAGTTGTACAAGTGCCCTCCTATAAGTATGTTACTAACACAAGCAAAAAAATATGGTTTGTTAAATGATAAAGATTGGGCACCTTATGTAAATTACACTCCATACAGTGTTGATGATAATTTAGAAGAATTTATTCAAAATATAAATTGTCCTCATGATATTTGCAATATGTGTCCTGCAAACCCTGTTCTTATAGAACAACCTGAGGCTGAAGTAAAGCATAATATGGAGAAATTAGTCATATGAAAAAAATTCCTGTCTATGAGTTAAACCAAGCTGGCAGAGTATTTTCATTACTCACAGAAAATTTTTCAAATGTTTTAAACTTTACATATGGACATAATAATTATGACACAAAAAAATCTCTATTGTTTATTGAATATGTTGGGTTAGACTTAGGTGTATTAGATACATTAAGAGAGCTTTCTCTAAACACAAAGAAAAAATTCTTCTTGGTTATTGACGATACATATGAAGGATTACTTTCAAAAGAAGTACTACAAAAACATTTAGAATATATAGAATCATTACACGAAGTAATAGACGAATTTATAATTTTATCAGCAAACAAAAGTATTTTTAATGAAATGGTAAATTTAGGTTATGAGAAAAACTTTATATACTTTAACACTCATTTATATCTTAGCAAGTACGATGGTATTGATATACAAAATTCTACTGTCAGTGAAAGTGATTTACTAAGAAAGAAAAAATTTCTTTGTTTGAATAGACAAGAAAGACTTCATAGGATACTAGTAGTAGACCATCTATGTAAGACTAAGCAACAAAGGCATGGTTTTATTAGTTGTCCGTTGTCCGACTATGGACTTGCATTTGAAAAAAAATTAGATTCAAGTTACTCGGAAGTTTTATTTTTTGATAAAGCATTATTAGATTACAAGTTCACTGATGAACAAAAAAATAGACTTAGTTCTATTTTACCTTTAGAATTAGACGTTCCAGATGAAATGCACAAAAGTTTGCGCAATGAAATGCCAGATACAAAAGCATATTTTGAAGAAAGTTATTTTAGTATAATCACTGAAGGTGATTTCTATACAGAAAACAAGCGCCAAATGTTCACAGAAAAAATTCTCAAAGCATTTATATATAAGCATCCTTTTGTAGTTGTAGGGTTGCCTGGCACATTATCATTGCTAAGAGAACATGGATTTTTAACATTTCCGCAAATAATTGATGAGTCATATGATTCAATTGAAGACGATACAGAAAGATTAAATGCATGTTTAAGAGAGATTGACAAATTACTATCTTTAAATATTCACGAACTGAAAGATTTATATGAAAGTATAAACCCTATATTAGAACATAATAGAAAACTAGTGCTACAATATAATGCAATGCCAGCCCCGTCTTTACTAGTTAATATTATTCAGCAGTGGTTTTATAATTAAGATGATTGACTATAAATTCTTTATTAGGTATATCAATTATTTCTAGTTCAGCTAACATAGCCTGTTTTTCTTCATCTTCTAAGTTTACAATATCTAATTCTCTTGGGTAAGTTAGGCAATTAATATACCATTCAAAATCATTATCTACAACCCAAGAATGCAAGTCGCCTAGCATGAAATAGTTGTTACGATGTAATACTGTATTAATTTGTAATTGATATTTTTGTGCTGTAGTCCATTCGACAAAATCTAATATTTTATCCCAATTTGCACCTTCACGGACTAAAGAATTATTAGTGCCATATCCGTCGATACTAAGAATAAATTTTACACTTTTGAATTGATCAAATATTTTTGTATCTTCAGGAATAAACATTCCATTTGTGTTATATATCAATTCAACTAAATTTTTTTCTTCTACTGTATTAATTACATTTAAATGTCTATTTGTTATTAATGGCTCCCCACCTAGAAATAATATTTTATTAACAGAGTTAGGCACATCAAAATCTTTAGTTTCTATTAGTTTGTATTTTGACTGACCAAAAATTTCTTCTTCTTTTTTAATCCAACTTGTACTAAATTCACTATTACATCCGTCACATGCTAAATTACACAAATTATCTAATCCAATTTCTAAGTACTTTAAACTTATCTCATTTGTATTATATTTTTCATTAAATTCTTGTCTTAGACTTTTATGTCCAATACTTTCTTCATAGTAACATTTTTCACATTCAGCAATGTATTCGTTGTTTTGATTTTTTTCTCGTAACTTTTCATATGCATCATTTAATAACACGTTATCTAAATTTCCATCAAATATGCCAATAGGCTCCTTAAACCTACAGCAAGGATAAATTCTGTCTCCTGGCCTAATGTTTGTATGTTGCCAAAAAGCACTACATAGATGAGTCATAAGGCACTCCGTGTTTTTTAAATAATTTTAATATTTCTTTCTCTAATAATTTTTCTTTTTCGTGATATGTAATGATATTAGTATTTGCTAGTAATGCTCGTTTGTAACTTTCTGTAAACATGGCAGGCGGCATATTTTCTTTTATATTTCTATAAGGATCAAAAATACTTGTTGTTTTTGAAATATTGTCATCTATATGTTCAACACCTAAATTAACCAAGCATGGTATCTGTAAATCATTAGCATGTTGGTACACAATATCATAATTACAAATTACAGCGTCACAACAACTAACAATATAACCTAAATCATTAGATTTATAATCATTATTGGGTAATAAATTTATATAGTTTACCTTGTCTGATAGAAATGTTTCTATGTGTTTAGCTGCTGTAGGTGAAAAACTGCGTAATTTTTTATCATACCACATATCTTCGGTTACTATAAATTCTTCTTGCCAATTATCACTTAAATAATATGGTGCAACCAGTACATTACTGAAATTGTTTTTGTTTTGGTCTTGGATATATTTTTCTATTTGTAATTTTGTGTCTATAGTAGGCATATATGTTACAGGTGTTATGTATTGTTTTTTTCCTAATATGGTATAGCTAAGCCAGGCGTCTAAGCTAGGTTTGTTTTGTAGACATTCATACTGTGATTTATAATCTATAGTTGTTACTTCATTTGGAACAATTATATCTTCATAAACACGCTTATCTTCCATGGTCCAAAATTTGTTACCTAATAGTGGGTTATTAAGGAATATACTATATTCTTGATCAAATATTACTGCAAAATCTTCACTATTTTCTGTATATTTTGCAAATATTTTTGCTGATATATAAGCAATAACATGATTACTATTTGTAAATAGAAACACTTTCATATGCCTGTAACTCCAACACTGAATCTGATTACTACTTTAGGTTCATCTGATAAATTTACAGTGAAGTGATTTCTCAAAAATCCTGGAAATATATAGACGGCAGATTCAGGAGTGTTATACATTTGGAAGTGTGAATTATATTTGTTTTCGGGTTTATTTTGTAAGTTTGAAAAATATTTGTTATCAACCACATGCTCAAAATTTATAAACCCAGAATTAGGAGCACTATGAACAAAATAATATCCCTGCCAAGTTGCATCACCGATATACGATTGTGTCAAACATCCAGGAGGAATAATTAGAAAATCCATATTAGTAAACGAAATATTATATCTTGTGTTTAAGTTTGTCCTATCATTAACTGCTTTAGACCAATCACTAATTTGCGGAGATTCGCAGAATTCTGCAAATGCAATATTATTTTGTAAATTATCAATAGATTGATATACGTCAACACTGTGAATAGTATTGAAGTTTGCATGTTTTTGTGAAACGTCTTCTATCACACGGGAAATTTTAGGTTTAAACTGATTGTGCTCCAAAAACTGAAACACGTCTAAACTTATATCAAAAAGACTAATATTTTGTAAACCAGATTCATTCATAATTTAATGTAACATATTTAAATAGAAATGTCAAGAAAGATGTCATTTATGAATAGATTATTTACATTTGGATGTAGTCATACAAGATACAATTGGCATACTTACGCAGATTTTGTAGCTTTACGATATCCTATATTTCAAAATTGGGGATTCCCAGGACTAGGCAATAGAGCTATAGCAGAAAGATTAGCAGAAGCAGTTGTATCACAGAGTATAAATGAAAACGACACAGTGATTGTTCAGTGGAGCAGTCATTTACGTAATGATTATGCTAAGACTGATGTTAAGAATGAACACGGAAATATGTGGTGGACAAAAGGACCTGTTTTTGCAGAACATAACATCAAAAAATATGGCAAGAAATGGTTTAACGAATTTTGGGACGAAAAAGCATATCTTATTCATAGCCTCAACAATATAGTTTTAGCAATAAACACTTTAGAAAATATAGGATGTAAATGGTTAATGACAATGGGTCCAGATCTAAGTACTGTTCAAACATCAGGAGAGGATTGGAATACTGGCTCTGGAACTATTGATAAATTTCCAGCAGATTTGATACACTACAAAAAATACATTTGGGAAACTTACAAACACAAATGGCTGCCGCCTATTATGCAAAAGAAAAAAGAATGGCCAGATTATGATATGTGGTTTAAGTATGAAGGCAATGACAGCGGAAACACCGAAATATTTGAAATTAAGGGCGATAAATTTAAGGATCATCACATGAGTCCTGAACAATCATATATGTATGCAGAAATAGTCATAGAAAAATTAGGCTTAGAATTGGAATTAACAGAAACTGATATAGAAATAATTAATTTTTACTTGGCAGCAAATAAACAATATCCTGGTTGGGTAGATTTTATTGAATTTATACTTTCGACGCCATGGGCCTTAACACAAGCACAACACGGGATTTGACATGAGTATACCTTTAATTGGATTAGATAGAGACGGAACAATAAACATAGACAAAGGATATATTAAAGATCCTGCAGATTTTGAACCTATTCCAGGTAGTTTAGAAGCGATAAAGTTAATACGAGAAAAGGGTTACGATGTAGTAATACTGTCTAATCAAGCTGGGATAATGAAAAAAATTATGACAGAGATTGATGTAGATAGAGTAAACTATCGTATGTTAGAGATGTTAGGCCAAATAGGATGCCCTAACATCAATGGTTTATACTATAGTATGACTAATCTTAAAGAAGATATATATGCAAAACCTAATATAGGCATGTTTCAAAGAGCTGAAAAAGAAATTGGCGTAGATTGGAAGAACAGTTACTTTGTAGGAGACAAAATTAGTGATCTTAAAGCCGCAGTGAAGGCAAAATCAAAACCTATATTAGTCAAAACAGGACATGGGGAAGAAACCTTTACTAGACTAAACACATTTAGCCAAAAGGACCTGAAAAAAATTACACTAATTTATGACAACCTACTTGCGTTCGCGGAAACATTACCCGTTGTAGAATAAATACTATAACAAGGGTGAAGTATGATACAACAACTAAGAAAAGGTTTAGATAGTACAGTAGAATTTAACCGCACTAAAGGTTTCGCTACTGACCAAAAGTACCAAAAAATTTACGGCGAAACAAACATTGACGAATTTTTCTTAGGAGATTTTGCTTCAGCATTCTATACGATAAATGTACAACTTGATAGCGATCGGAAAGAAGTATTCCAAATGATTGTAACTGCAAGACCTCTTAAAGTAACTGTAAGTGGGTATGGCAGAGTAAGTACTGTAACAAAATTAGTTGACATTGGTGCTACTGCTGATATAAGCAAATGTTATATTACAGCAACACCAATAAGCACCGGCTTTGATGGTTGTAAGGTAGTATTGACTGCTAGATATTTTAATTGTATAGACCCATTACAACCACCTCCACCTGATGTAAAGACATTCGATAGTGATTTTGGAAGATTTGATACTACTAAAGTTACATTTGATGCAGAGGATATTTAAATGGCAAAAGAAATTATAAATGAGGGAACAGTTGCTAATGACGGTACAGGCGATGCTTTAAGAGTAGGTGCAGTAAAGATCAATGCTAATTTTTCAGAGATTTACAATGCTATAGGAAATGGCAATACAGTTACTAGTGTAACTAACGCAAATGGTGAATTAGATTTACCATATAATGCTAACCAAGTTCATAAAGTTTCATTTAATGTTCCAGATCTTTCAACACTGAACACTATAGATCCAGCAACTTATCAAGGTGCAATTATATCAGTTACAAATAAAGGACAATTATTTGTTGCTCACCAAAACGCTTGGCGAGGTGTACTAATGGATGCCAGTCAATCGGCCATTCCCAATTACACTGATCCTCTAAGCACAGTAGCATATAGTGGAGACTATGGTGATTTGCAAAATACTCCTAGCTTTGCAAATGTTCCTGTTGTGATAGATGACTTACAAGATGTCGATACTACAAGTATTACACCTGCTACAGGAACTGTGCTTAAATGGAACGGCGCACAATGGGTACCAGGAGCTGATATTACAGCAGGAGGTACAGGAGTAGATAGTGATACTTTAGACGGACAAGACGGAAGTTATTATCTAAACTACAATAACTTTTTCAACAAACCAACTTTAACACTTGCAGGCATACTTGCAAACGGCAATAGTGCTGATAGAGGTATTTTTCCAAACGCTAACAACCAATACAAACTAGGCGATGTAAACTTAGTATGGTCAGAGGTACATGCAACTATATTTGAAGGAACTGCAACTTCAGCAGAATATGCTGACTTAGCTGAAATATATGAGCCTGATCAGGAATATCCAGCTGGCACTGTTGTATGCCTTGGTGGTGAAAAAGAAATTACAAAAAGTAATAGTGTTGCAAGCACAAAAGTTTTAGGAGTTATTTCCACTTTACCAGCATATTTAATGAACAAAAATGCAAAAGGCTTACCAGTTGCTTTGCAAGGAAGAGTCCCTTGTAAAGTACAAGGACCTGTTAGTAAAGGGGATATGCTAGTTAGTGGATTAGACGGTGTTGCTATTCCTACAGCAGAATTTGTAGGTGGAGCTATGATAGGAAAAAGTTTAGAAGATCATAATGAAGATTCAATAGCTACTATAGAAATTGTAGTTGGAGTACGATAATGCCAGCTAAGTTTCGCACAGGATTAGATAATACTATACAATTAAATGATAGCAAAGGTTTTTCATTTGTAGGACCGTGGACTAAAGTTTATAGTAACACTGTAATGGATAGATTTTATGTAGGAGACTTTGCTAGTGCTACATATTTTGTTTCTGTCCAATTTGACAGCAATGAAAAAGAAGCTATGCAAGTAAATGTAGTAGCAAGTCCAAATCAAGCTGCACTCAATATTGTTGGCAGGACTGGAATAGATGCTGCAAAACTTGTTGATATTTCCGCAGTTATAAATGAAAGTTATTGTGAAGTTATATTAAATCCACAACCTGATTATGAAGGAAGTAAAGTTTTATTTTCTGCAATATATTCAGGTACTATAGATAGTTTGACACCACCAACAGCAACAAGTGGTAGCGGGATAAATACTATTGATAATAGTACTGCAACTATTGATAATTCTAACGTGACGATTGACAGGACATCATAATGGCAAAACAACAACTTAATGTAGGAACAGTGGCTAATGACGGTACAGGTGATAATCTCCGTGCAGCAAATATCAAAATTAATGATAACACTAACGAGATATATTCTGCATTAGGAAATGGATCAAATTTACAAACTTTAGTTAATAATCAGCTAGAATTAGATGTTCCTGTAGATGCAAACAAAGTAAACAAAATTAGTTTTCATGTTGCATCAACAGCAGCTTTAAACACAGTAGATGCAAGTGCATATCATGGAGCAATATTGCATAACCATCAAACTGGTACAATTTATGTTGCTCATGCAGGATCATGGAATCCGTTGCTTATGGATACTAGTGGAGGACCTGTTACTAACTATACAGATCCACTCAGCACAGTTGCATATTCAGGAAGTTACACTGATTTAACAAACAAGCCGGCTTTTGCATTAAATGATATAGCAGATGTTGATACTGTTACTAATGCACCTAGTGCTGGAAGTGTACTAAAGTATGACGGTACTAAATGGGCTCCTGGTGTTGATGTAGCACAAGGTGGACAAGGAACGGATGCTGATACTTTAGATGGACAGGATAGTACATATTATTTAAATTATGCAAACTTAACAAATGTACCTACTACATATGCTTGGAGCACAATCACATCAACTCCGACTACAACTACAGGATACGGTATTGATAGCCTTTTTGATATAAAGAATGCTAATGAAATAATTGATATCAAAACAGGAGCATCAGGAACAGTAGTACATGATACAAGCAGTGCAAGTGTATTTTATCATACTTCAGTTGGTAGTAATTTCACTGCAAACTTTACAAATTTACAAACAACTAACAATCGGGTCACATCGGTAGTTATTGCAATACAACAAGGTGCAACGGCTTATATTCCAAGTGCAGTCCAAGTAGGAGGCTCTCCTATTATCATCAAATGGCCTGGGGGATCTGCTCCGACCGGCAATGCAAATAAATTAGATATATTTTCGTTTAACATCTTTAGAACCGGTAATGCTTGGACAAATCTAACAGGAATATTATCAACATACGGTTAATTCTCAAGTAGATTTATCTAAGCATAAATATACTAAAGTGAGAATGTACTAATGCCAGTTATTAATGAACAATTTAAATCTGATTTTGGCTTCGAAAGCAATAACTTTACTGTTGACGAAAACGGCAACATTACTGCTAAGAAAATAGATGTTAAACAATTATTAATTGACGGTAATCCGTTTGTAGGTTCCGACCCTGATGAGCCTGTTGTTACCCCAGATCCTGACGATAGCACTATAGAATTTCCAACATCATTTGATAAATTATTAGTCAAGGGACCTTTTGTAGTACGACTAGGAGATAGTAGTGAAGTATTAACTATTAGGGACGGAGTTGTAGTGTTAGCTAGTGACGATGGTGGCACAATAGATAATATTGACATTGGATCTATAACACCAGCAGATGGTACATTTAATAATTTAGTTGTCAATACACAGGCAAATATTGCCAATATCACTGTTACAGGCACAGCCGCTGTGACAGGCACAGCACAATTTACAAACAATATTGAAATAAGTGCAGATCCTACTAACCTTAACCATGCAACACGTAAAGACTATGTAGACACACAGATTTCAGCATTTGCTATAGCATTTGGAGTTTAACTTAAATGGCAAAAAGAAAAATAGAAAATTATATATTTTATCCGGGATTAGGATTAAACGATAATCTTTATCCTAACGCATACTGGTTATTAGAAAATAATAAATCTTTCATACAAGAAGAAGTTGTTGCATGGATACAAGCTCAAGTAGATGCTGGAGTAGTAGGGTTTGTTGGATATACTTATAATACAGAAAAATGTAAGAGAGACACTGGATATGTAATTGATGCTTGGTTAACTGATTTAAGATATGGTGGAAATGCTAATATTTCTAAAGTTGTTAGTTACTATTGGGATCAAGATGTAGCACAAGTTGACGGAAGTCGTACTCCAGAAATTGAAGTTTATAAGTTTCTTAAAGACACATTAATTACAAATCATATTTTAACAAATAACAGCTATAGTGCGTCTAATACAGTACTTCCTCAAGTTATAGATACTAATTACACATCGGAATCTGGAGCATCTAATAGAATTATTGAATTAGCAAATATAGTTATAAATGTTATTACAACAGGACTAAGTGCGCTACCTAGCACAATATTTACAGGTGTAGGTCATATAAAGATGCCTGGAAAATATAGGCTAGAAGATCTTTTAATTATCACAGATGCTACTGCTAACGAAATTATTTACAATTTTGCAGCACCTGGATTAGGTGGCTCAGTCACATACGAAAAAAAATCAGACGACGATTTCCCTACATTTATTGATACAGCAGATTATGTAACCACACTTAAATTACAAAAAAATACGGCATCTTCTAGTGCAGATAATGAAATACAATTATTTTCGGAAGAAAAAGAAATACGTACAAGACCTTTTGATTTTGGCACTGATGCTATTGAACGTATGCGTATTGCGCCTCCGCTATCAATGCTTGACGCTGACTTTGAGTACGGCTTACAGCCTACTAAATGGAGTGCTATTGGCATAATGCGCGGGTACCCTAGTGTGTACGAAATACCTGGGACAGATTTAGATATAGTCTCAGTTACTACTGATGCTTCAGCAGGAACTGGCGGAGTTGGCCAATCAAAGATTACTGTTACGACAGTGTCTAAACATAATTATACCAATGAAACAGCAGTGGTAATTAAAGGCCTTGAACCAGGTATAAGTGGTGCTTTACGAGCTGAAGGAAGTTTTGTTCTAACTGATGTTATAGATGAATTTACATTTACTTATTTTGCAAAATCGAAAGTGGGATCTGCTCAAGGAGAAGATTTAGGTACTAATTTTACCTTGCTAAGGGAAGCAGGTTTTTATACAGGATCAGCAATAGGTAGCCCAGATTGGACTATAATTAGCCAAGGTACTAGTGGAAATATAACCCCGCAGTTTGCTTCACCTTTAGGTAGTACAAGATTAACAATGGTGTCAGGCAGTGATGTCCCTGAATTAGGAGCACCAATATCAAACCCTACGTATTTTCCTACTGGCACACAAGTTACAGGTGTAACAGGAACAGATGGTATTAACTTTGTAGGGTTACCTGGAGCAGATATTAACGCAGGAGATACAATAGCAACTTTCGGTGACGTATCAGGAATACAAATAGGTCATGCTGTTGATAACGGAACTGGAGATGCACTTTTTGTGACTAATGTAGCTGGAAACAGTGTTACATTTGATCAGCAATTTACAGACACATTTACAGCTGCGTACGGAGAATTTACAGGAGTTTCGGGAACTACAGTAGCAGGTACTGGAGCAGGAGCTCAATTTGATATAAGTAAATCAGGCAATGTATATTCTATAGACGGAATAAATGGCGGAGCATCTTATAAGAAAGGTGACGCAATATTATTACCTGGCGATCTGTTAGGAGGTTCTACTCCAACAAATGATGCAACAGTAGTAGTTACTAGTGTAACAGGAGGATCAATCACAACAGCCGACATAACAGGCACTGCTTTTTCCGGAGATTTAGTATATACAGGAATAACATTAGGATATCAAAACGGAAATGGTAATGGTCCTGTAGATTTTGACGTCACTTTAGAAGATAATGTCTATTCTGTTACAGTTTCTTCACCTAACACGAGTACAGGTTTTGCACAAGGAGATCTTCTTTTTATACAAGGAACTTCGTTCCCTCCAACAGGAAATGCAAGTAATGATTTAACTATTAAAGTTACTAGTGTAGGAGCCAGCGGAGAAATTTTAAATGTTACAGCAAGTGGTACTGCGCCAGATGTAGAAGTTGACTATGCTAGTGTTTCTTACACAACTACCGGAGCAGGTGTAGGTTTAGATATTGATGTGCAAAAGCAAGGTGTAATATATTCAAACGTATTCTTAAGAAGTGCAGGTAGCGGATTTACTACAAGTGATACTGTAACAATTAGTGGTGTAGATCTAGGAGGTATTACACCTGATAATGACATCAAGTTACGAATAGTTGAAGTAGATGGATCGGGTGCAATTATTAGTTTTGATGTAGAAGGTACTGATTTATCAAGTGCTGCTGTTGCTGCTAATAGAGACACGGTATTCAAGACAGCACAAATATTGTCTGGAGTAAATGCCGAATTTGAAATAACTAATGACGGAACAATTTACACAGTAAGTGACATAACAAACGCAGGAACGGATTACGGCACAGACCAAACATTCCTAATTCCTGGTACTGTACTAGGAGGTGCAACTCCTACAAACGACCTAACATTACAAATAACTCAAGTGGACGGAAATGGAGCTATTATTTCAGTGACACCGAGCGGAGTGTCACCGGCAATTCCTTCGTCATTTACCAATATTACAGGAGTTAATTTGCCAAATAACGGAGCTGGTGCAACGTTTGACATTGTAAACAGCAACGGAACCTATACTATCACTGTTAATGAAGCGGGTTTAAACTATCGTGAAGGCAATCAAATTAGCATTGACGGTGCTGATCTAGGAGGTGCCAATCCTGCAAATAACGCAACTGTTACAGTACAAACAACTACTATTACTGACGGTGTCGGAACTGCAACAATCACAGGTTCAGGATTTATAGGCAATACTATAAACTTTATTGGTTCTGTGACTTTGAGTGAACCATCTATACTAGCAGTACCATCACTAACAAACATTAATTTTGAAGCCTTAGCAACAATACAAGTTACTTGGCCATATGCTCATGGACTTATTCCGGGCAATAGCTTTATTGTTACCCAAACTAGTGATGATAACTCAAATAATCACGATTTGGTTGCAGGATCATACCTTGTAACAAGTGTGCCTGCAAGTAATGTTATTACCTATCAAGCAAGAGCTGAAGGATTTATAGATGATACTGGTATTGATAGTACAGGAACTAGTGCTGGAGTAGGAACAATTGAGGCTACTATATATCCTAGACCTGATAGCTTTTTTGTACATAGACCATTTGATGGGGGCGTACAATTAGGCACAGGCGGACCGCAACACGGTGCACAGGCAATTCGTCAGAGCAAGAAATATATTCGTTATCAGTCAGGTAAAGGTATTATGTACACAACTGGTGCACTATTTGCACCAAGTTATGATTTGTTAAGTGTTACAGCAGATGGTGTAGAAGTAGGGGCAACAATAACTTGCGTAACAGACGATACAGATCACGGATTACAAATCGGCGGCATTGTGCGATTAATAGGTATTAATACTCCGGGATATAATAGTGGTGCAGAAACTGCTGTACCGCCACAATTTGATTATACTGTTACTAATATTATAGATGAAAGAACATTTACAATTACAGCACAACGTAGACTAGGACACAATATTGCAGAACTAGGATTCGGAGCACAAGTTAGTGTTGTAGAATGGCATGGAGCTACAGTACGTTCAGGAATATTTGACGATCAAAACGGTATTTTTTGGGAATATGACGGAAGAAATTTAAATGTAGTGCAGAGAACCGCTACAAGACAGCTTGCAGGTACTATTTCATGTACATCTGACAGCAATTTAATAATAGGCACTAACACAAGATTTAGAGATCAGATCAAAGCAGGAGATAGGATTGTTATCAAGGGTATGACCCATGTAGTCACCAATTGTGTTAATCAAACAAGAATGACTGTAACTCCAGACTTTAGGGGTGTTAGTAACGTAACAGCCGCAAAGGCAAGTTTGATTGTTGACAAAAAAATTAGACAAGATGAGTGGAACTTGGACAAATTAGATGGCAACGGACCTAGCGGTTATGATATGGATCCAGCAAAGATGCAGATGATTGGAATACAATATTCATGGTATGGTGCAGGATTTATTGATTATATGGTCAGAGGTAGTGATGGTAATTTTGTTTACTGCCACAGAATCAGAAATTCAAACGTAAATACCGAAGCATATATGAGGTCAGGTAACTTACCAGTTCGTTATGAAGTAACTAATGAGGGTACACCTGGAAAACTACGGTCTAACATGTCTATATCAGATAATATTATACCACTTGAAGATGCAAGTTTCTTTCCTAATTCAGGCACTGTTTACATAGATAACGAGATGATGAGATATACAAACAAAGCAGGTAATGATCTAATTGGCGTAACAAGAAGTGCAACATTAACAAACTTTTCCAGTGGAGCAACTCGTAACTATACAGCAGGACCTGCTGATGCACATGCAGATAATACTGGCGTAGTTCTAATTAGTAATACTATTACTCCTAACATTAGTCACTGGGGTAGTGCTTTCATTACAGACGGTAATTTTGATGATGACAGAGGATATATTTTCTCATACACAGAATCCGCACTAGAAATTAGTACTACTAGAAGGTCAGCATTTCTAATGCGACTTGCACCTAGTGTTAGTAACGCTATTGTAGGAGATCTAGGAGAACGTGACCTACTTAATAGAGCACAGTTATTACTACAAGGTATTGAGATTACATCAGATGGTTTTGATGGTTCTAATAATCCAATTCAAGGTGGTATTGTTGTTGAAGGCATACTCAATCCAAAAAATTATCCTGTCAATCCTGACGACGTTGTGTGGTCAGGACTAAGCACACAGGCCCAAGGTGGTCAGCCTAGCTTTACCCAGATTGCATCTGGAGGCGGTATTAACTGGACAGGTGGAGCAACACAAACTACTGCTGCTGTAAACTATCAGGGCGATATGACGGTAACAGGTATTCAAAATAGTTTTGAAGTTGATGCACAAGGCCAAGGTAGAGATGACTATGTTTGGGTTTTAGATAGTGTAATCCAGGCACAGGGTTTGCGAGCTGGCATGGTATGTAATACACCGCCATTTAACGGATTGAGGGTAACTGGTATTGGTAATTTAGATCCTGCCTTCGGAGACAGGCAACTCTTCTTTACCAACGACGCATCTAACACAGGCACAACTTATCCTCCTGGTGCTTTAAGCCTTTCATTTACATTTGCTACTGCACAAGGAAAAACTCCTGTAGCATATTTTGAAAAAGCCAGCTGGGATGCTAGTAATGCAGATGCTAACACTGAAGTTGATCCAGCAGACACACAGTTTCCTGCAGGTACTACGGTAAACACTATTAGTAATCAAAAATTTGGTTCTACTGAATATGTAGAAGTTACATTTAACAATAGTTCAACTACCACTTTACAGGGCGGCAGCACTGTTACATTCCTATTTGGACAACCTGCATACGCACAACCAGGAGAAACTGTATTTTCATTTATTGCACAACCAGGAGAGCGGGCCGATTTGACGTTAGAGTCTCTTAAGGAATTAACAAACACCACACTAGGTGGTAGAGGTACTTTCCCTAATGGTCCTGACGTACTTGCTATTAATATATATAAAGTTTCAGGATCAGCTACAAATGGTAATCTAATTATACGTTGGGGAGAGGCTCAGGCTTAGGCTTTTGACTATCTCCAGGACCAATTCTGTAGTTATCTTCTACACTATCTGCGGTGCTTACTTCTGTAATACTACTGTTAGGCATCATTGCTTCTAATTGATGAGGCATCAATGGAGGATTGTGCCAAGTATCGCCTTCCTTTAAATGTACCTGCTTTAGTTCTGCTGTTTCGGTGTCAATATACCTTAACAAAAATTGTCCGCTGTTTACAAACCATGTTTCGTCTTTTTCTTTATGAAAATGCATACTAAATTTATTACCTGGTTTGGTAAACACTAACAGTTTACCGCAATAATTTTCAGTAGAAGCAAAAATTAATTCATATCCCCAACCCTTTTCAACCATACCGCTTAGTCTTGTCATTTTGTGTCCTCTTTTATATAATCTAGCACATTTGTAAATTTGTAATCTATGTGAGACTTTAATTTATCCAAGTTCGCACATGTATAATATTGATATTGCGATTTTAGTTGCTCAGGCATCGGTATATAATTGATATTACAATTATACTTTTTCTCATATGCTTTTGCTATGCTTTCAAAACTGGTAGGTAATCCTGTCCCTAAATTAAATATTCCTGATACATCTTTTGACATAAATTGTTCATGAATGTTGCAGACGTCGCCTACATATACAAAATCTCTTTTACATTCACTACTATTTTCAAATAATACAATTTCGCCTTCTTGGGCTTGTTTTTTAAATTTACTAATGGGGCTTGCTTGATCTAATTTGTGATCCTCGTGCGGACCATAAACATTAAAGTATCTAAATCCTTGAACTAAGATGTCAAAGTCATTGTGGAGAGTTACAAATCTATCAAACAAATATTTGCTCCAAGCATAAGGACTTTGAGGCAATAATGGAGCATCTTCTACAAAATGCTTCCATGGTCCATATACACTTGCACTACTAGCATACTGCAAATTAGTACCTTGCATATCACAAATTTGTAGTAACCTCATACTAAAGTCCAGATTCTGTTGCATTACAAGCTCAACGTCTGTTTCAGTTGTACTGCTAATCGCACCTAAATGAACAACCCAATCATAAGCAGAACAGTCAGGAACTGTGTTAGGTACGTAATCCCAAACTTCAACATCATGCGATGCTTGGAGATGTGCAACCATATTTTGTCCAATGAAGCCTTGATGTCCTGTAATGAGTATTTTCATGCTTGGTACCTTTTAAGAATATTTGTTGTACTATAGTTTTCTCTATGAGGAAATATTATAACCTGGGCAATATCGCTGCCAACAACTTCTTCTGAATTATAGTCTCCGCCCTTCACTATAACATCTGGTTCTAATTCCTTAATTAATTTATACGGAGTGTCTTCATCAAAAATAATAACTTCGTCTGCAATGTTTAAACTTTCAATAAACTCTTTACGTTCTTGTTGATTTAATTTTGGCCTATTAGGACCTTTTAACCTACGTATGCTTTCGTCGCTGTTTATACCTACTATAAGGCGGCGTCCTTTACTCTTTGCAAACTTTAGTAATTCAATATGTCCTACGTGTATAATATCAAAACAACCATTAGTAAATACTATGCCTGTATTAAGATAATCTTTTGTAACAGCAACTACACCTCTTTGTTCTACTGTTCTAGCACTAGCATAGCAAGCCTTACGACATGCTCCTGGTATATCAATACCTTGTTGATATAGATGTGCTATTACAGCTAGTACTGTATCTCCTGCACCTGTAACATCTGCAACTTCAATTGCTTCTTCTTTGTAGTGCCAAGTTTCTCCTAGTTTATTAACAACATAAAGACCATCGGAACCTGCTGTAATTACTAACCAACTCCAGTTAAATTCTAATAATTTTTGTTTAGCAATTTCAATATTAAACTTTCCGAACCACTGCTCATATTCTTTCATATTAGGTTTAATTAGGAAAACATTTCTATAAATTTCTGGTCCTTGTTTAGGATCAACAAATACATTTTTTGTAATATTTACAATTTGGGTAATTAAATCATAATCAACAGTGCCTTTATTATAATCACTTATAAGAACGGTATCTTCTTTAGACAAGCCTCTGATGAGACGTTCACGTATATTACCGTTGTAATGATCTTCTCTATCCCAGCGCATAATATGTTGGCCGTTAGATCCAACTAATCTAGTTTTGGTAGTTGTAACCAAAGCATCATGATCTATCTCGGCTTGAAGATTAGTATTTCCAACTAACTCGATTATTTTGTATCCTTCTTTATCGGATGCAATAGCACCAAATAGAGATACATTATTATCCAATGAAAATAAGTTTACTGCTAAATTTCCTGCACCTCCTAAACTAAATGTTTGAGATTCTTCTAGCAAAATTGGAACAGGAGCTTCAGGACTTATTCGGGTCGTGGACCCTGTAATCCACCTATCTAACATTAAATCACCGTAAACTTTAAACATATTTTAATTATACACTTTTTGTTAACTTTAGTCAAGCATAGATAAGACGTCTATTACAGTTTGTAGCTTTGTTTGATTTGTTTTGTTTTGTAAAGTATTACGCAAACCTTGATGTAAAGGTTTTGGCCACGAACCTAAACTTACCCAAGCGTAACCAGTATGTTCGTCATTTAATAAAGGTATAAATTCGTTATCTACTAAACAAAGGTAAGTATGAAAAAGGAATTTTTCATCATTAGAAATAAATGTTTCTAGAGGAATAGTTTTGAGTATTTTATGGCTATTGCCTATTTCTTCTATGATTTCTCGTTGTAACCCCTCCCAAGGTGTTTCGTGGTCTTCTGTTGTACCACCTACTAACCCCCAAAGATTATTTTGTTTGCCTTTTGCTCTATAAAGGAAGAGAAATCTCTCTGTAGATTTACTGAAAAAAAGTGCACCACTACATACTATCTTACTATCTTGCATATAGTAATTATCAAGAGAGCGAAATTCTCCAACTGCCTCTTGGATAGTCACCGTCTACACTTAACAACCATTCATTACCATTCCATCTATATTGTGTGCTGGTATTAATATTTGTTGTATATACAGGAGTATATGCACTATCATCAATATTATTTTCACTGGAATCAAATACTATACGCCAATTGTTTCCATTCCATTCAATAATATCATTTGCACCTGCAACAAAATCTGTGCCATCTGCATTTTTCCATGCATCCGGACCATCAGTGTTTTCATCGCTGCCTATATTTTCTAATAATAATAATCTTATACCATTTGATTTTATATTAGAAGGATTGAAATTAGTAGGATCTATAATATAATCCACTGTTGTTTTACCCTCAATAGTACTATTATCTGGATAAGTGTCTGTGTCCCAATTAATAGAAAGTTTTGTCGGATCTATCAAATTAAGACTAAATGTACCCACAATTTGATTGCCGGTGTCAATTTGTGTTAGATAAATTGTACTCACGCCTGCACTATAACTGCCAGGGTGTGCATCTAACACTCCTCGCCAATCAATATTACCTACTACATTTTTGTCAATGATTTGTGCAGTATCACCATCAATATACACACCATAATTTTGATAGTTAGTTGCTTCTACTTGTGTTGTGTAATCTGTTTGAGCTATTACACCTCCGAAATCGTTACGTACCTTGCCTGATTTTATACTATCGTCGTATGCAATAACATCAGGCATGCTAAGTCCTAGATCAATTTCACCTGTGTCTTCATTGAATATACTTGCAATTATATTTGTTACTACTCCTAACTTTTTAACCTTTACAGGTGGAGATATGTATATAGGTGTAGAAAATTGTAGTGTTGCAATATCTATTTCAGAATCAACTCCTACCGGAATACTTCTATTACTAAATGTTACATCCTCTAAATTCACAACTGTCAAACTTGTCCAATCTACAAAATTGTCAGTGGTTTGGATTTCTAAACTAGGATTAAACAACGTTAGTATTTGTTCAAGTATCTGAAGTTTTTGTTCTGTATTTGTACTCCAAATATCAGCATTTATTGTAAGAGTATACGGGGTAGGCATCAAACGTTCAACTGTATAGTTCTTTCCCTGGTAATCTAAATACTCTTCGCTATTTTCATCATATGCACGTTCCCGTATGTGTAGTTTACTTACATAACTAGCATCGGCTGTTCTTTCTCTATCCATAGCCAAATTATTAATATGTATTGCTATACGAGGAGCAGACGGAATTTTATTTTCGCTATTGTCTCTGATAATACCAGCAACTTGTCTAGTTAAGTCACCATATGTTACTGGTATTTTTGTAAGATTTCCCTTACCATCAGAATACTCAAAATTACTCAAAAGTCTAACCATTTGAGTAACATAACGTCTAATCTGTCCGTCGTAGAAATACTGCATAACTTAGATATTGTTTATAGCGTTTATGATATCATCAACTGTAGAGCCAGAACCTGCAGCAGGAAGAGCATCTTGTAATTCTTCAATAGGAATCATTCTCTTCCATTGGCCATCAATATAGAAATTATTTTCATGATTATCTCTATCATAAACCCAAAGACCATTTGCTCCGTCTGTCTCAACGTTTATAGCTCCGCCTACAACTTTATTTGCATCTGCTAAATCAGTGGTTGTATCAGTTGCAAGTGATGCTAGTTGGTTATTAGCAACTCTAGCAGTTCTATAACCTCCGCTACCTACAATTCTTACAACACCGTCTAGTCTTGCTTCCCATTGCATAGCTTGGTCAACTGTTACAACACTAATACCACTACCATCTGTAGGAGCTGCATTAAAGACTAAACCACCTTTAGTATTTGAAGTGTCATTGTCATACCCAGCTTCTAGGTAGGCTTGGTTTACAACAAAATTATCATTTAATCCAAAACCATTTCCTGCTGCAACTTTAACTTCTGCATTAATAGGTCTGCCAAAATTCCATTCGCCGGAAGCGCCTAGCCCAGGGTCAAAACTTAGTTGACCAGTCCCTAAGTATAGAGTAGTTCCGCTTAAATATAAGTCTCTAAATTTAAACGCAGAGCTACCTAAGTCGTATGCTTCGTCTGAATCTGGAATTAAACTTCCGAGTATATTTTGTCCGCTAACTGGTGGATTATCACCAAATGTATTAAAGGCACTACTAATATCTATAGTATTACCTCCGGTAATTGTAAGATTAGATCCGTTTAAACTAATAGTTTGATTGTCACTATCAGCTGCACTTTCTAAAGTTTGCACTCTCCCGTCAAGGTCGGAAAAGTTACCATCAAGTTCGGCAAATGTTAGCTCGCTCCCTTTGGTATTTCTAAGTGTGATTGGCATTATATATCTCCTTTATGTTGCTAATCAATTGTCTGGTTTAGCTCTTAGAGCCTTACTCAAACTTTGCCTTTCGGGTACTGTTTCTCCCCCTATGTTATTTGTACTGGTATTATTTATGAATTTACCTTTTTGGTGGTTTCTAGTATCTGTGTTAGACAATGTTACTCTAACATCGTCAACAATCTTCAACCATCTGTTTCCATCAAATCTAAACATTCTTTTAGGCAAAAAATCTGTTCTTAAGAAGTAGTCACCCTTGTCAGCATTGTTAGGAAAACTTATCCCCATGCCAAAATTTGCTCCGTTAGGTGCTTCTTCTGTTCCTAATAAATATCCTTCATATCCTAGTTTAGCAGGTTTGTGTGCTAATTTTTCGGGATTAATATTTGCTGTATACCCTTGTATAACATATGCAGGTGAAACATATGTTCCTGGATCAGTCCCAGGCTGAGTTGCATCGACATCAATACTTCCATCTTCATTTGTAGCTAGTGTATAATAATGACTAATATCATATCCACTTTCTGGTGCATCTGCTTCTGCCTGTGCAACTACCGCATCATTAATTTGCATTTCTTTTTCAAATGTAGACAATACATCTCTTAAAGTTTCATTAGTATCTTCACCTGCTGGCAAATCAAGTATTTCTTTAAATTCTTGTCCGTCATATATTTGCTTCATTTTTAATCTATATAAATGAGGATACCAAGTTGGCGAAAATCCTTCAGACGCTCTACTTACATCATCAATTACATAGAAACGCTTTAGAGCAACACTGAAATCGTTTAATGCATATTCATCTTTTAGATGCGGCAATTCTATAACATCACCGGGCATTAATTTTCTTCCTATAGTTTTGACACTATTTCTAATATGAACAGTCATGAATAGTGTGTCGTTATCAAGAAACAACCCAAATTGACTGAGGTTGAAATCTATATCCTGTACATTGTAAATGCCGCGCAATGTGTAAATGTCCGGATCATACTTTCTATCTCTATTTTCTAAGAATAGTAAATCTTGAATATTTGTTTCTGCAACGCTATTATACCTAGGTGAATCTGCTGTTGCGTCTTCACTTTCAGGATTTTCGGGACCTAAGTATTTGTGTACCAATACATCGGTGCCGCCGACAGTAAACATTTCTAAGATTTGTCTATCTAGAAATTCATAATCTTTTCCGCGTTCAGGTTTGTATAAACTAAGTCTTGGCATATGTATATTTATTCGATAAATACTAATGGAGAATATAACTATGTCAGCACACGCTACACAAAAACAAGAAATTTTTGATTATGTAAATGCATTTTTAGGCGGCGGAATGGTCGATGTTGAACTTGATCCTATCCACTACGAAACGGCATTGAAGAAAGCGTTATCTAAGTTTAGACAACGATCAGACAATAGCGTCGAGGAAAGCTACTTATTTTTTGATACAGTAGTTGATCAAAACGAATATACACTACCTAACGAAGTTATAGAAGTACGCAAAATATTTAGAAGAAGTGTGGGTTCAAGAACAGGCGGCGGCGATGGCGGAAGTATCTTTGAGCCATTCAATCTTGCTTATACAAACACCTATCTATTAGCAAGTTCAAACATGGGAGGACTAGCTACATATGATTTGTTTAGTCAATATCAAGAATTAGTCGGCAGAATGTTTGGATCATTTATTGAATTTAAATGGAATAGTACCTCCAAAAAATTAACACTACTGCAACGTCCTAGAGCAGAAGAAACGCTTATGTTGTATGCATACAACTATAGACCAGACAGTGAATTACTTAATGACTACCTTGCAAGCCAATGGATTAAAGACTATACGCTTGCAGGCTGTAAGTATATGCTAGGCGAAGCTAGAGAAAAATTTGCTACTATCGCTGGACCACAAGGTGGTACTAGTCTTAATGGTGCAAGTCTTAAAGCCGAAGCCCAGGGCGAAATGGAAAAATTAGATCAAGAAGTGTCACTTGCTGTTTCAGGTGGTACAGGATATAGTTTCTTAATAGGTTGACAAATCCTTTTGTATATCGTATAATATGATATAGTATAAGGAAAGGTTAATCATGGTAATTGGAATCTGTGGACTAATAGGCAGCGGCAAAGATACGGTCGCAAAATTTCTAATAGAAAATCATGGATATGAAAAAATCTCTTTTGCAGATTCATTGAAAGATGGTGTTTCTACTGTTTTTGGATGGGACAGAGAAATGCTTGAAGGACAAACTGATGAATCTCGACAATGGAGAGAAGAACCTGATGAATTTTGGTCCAAAGAAACAGGCAAAAAAATTACTCCACGTTTAATTTTACAACTTTTTGGAACCGACTGTATGCGTAACGGATTTTATGATGGCATATGGGTAAGTTTAACAAAAAAGAAAATATTAGAAAATCCGGAAACAAACTATGTTATACCTGATGTTAGATTTTCTAATGAAGCACAAATGATTAAAGATATCAACGGAAAAGTATGGAGAATACGTAGAGGTCCTGATCCAGTTTGGTTTCGTATGTATCAAGACATAGGTGTAGAGCCAACGGACGTACACGAAAGTGAATGGAGATGGGCAAATGTATCATTTGATACTATTGTTGATAATTTTGGCACCATAGATGATCTCAAAAATCTGGTTTCAAATCACCTTGCTTCCACCGAACTCCTTCTTTCTGCATAATACGTTGGCAGTTTGCACATATAGTTTTTAAGTTTAAAGGCGAGCAATTATTCAAGTTTCCATCAACATGGAAAACATTAAATTGTTCAGGATGTGTAGATTTATAATTACACTTCTCACAGAATGACTTTTTTTTGTATCCTGCTTGTTTCCATTTAGGTATACCGTGACTAACACCTCCATGCGTTAAACACATCTCGCATTTTTTCCTATAGTAAATTTTATTACCTTTTTTGTAATTTATTGCCGCTGGTCTAAATCCGCATACACATAATGGTCTCATATTGTATTTACCTCACCTTTTCATCACCTTTTTTCGGTGTTAACAGTACTGATTTTTCTATCTGATGGCTAAATAACATTAATAAAGAATTTTGAATTCATAGGAGAATTATAATGGCATTGACATCACCAGGAGTTCAGGTTAGTGTAATAGACGAAAGTTTTTATACTTCAGCACAACCAGGAACAGTTCCAATGTTGCTTGTAGCGTCAGCACAAGACAAAGCAAATGCTGCTGGAACAGGCATAGCACAAGGAACAAGACAAGCAAACGCTGGTAACCCATATCTAGTTACAAGTCAAAGAGACTTAGTAGAGTTATTTGGTGAACCAGTATTTTATACAGATACAAATAACAATCCAGTACATGGCGGAGAACTTAATGAATATGGACTTCAGGCTGCATATTCATTATTAGGTGTTAGTAATAGAGCATATATTGTTCGTGCAGACATAGATCTAGCATCACTAACTCCTAGTGCTAACGCTCCTGCTGCAAATCCGCAATCAGGAGAATATTGGTTTGATATTGCAAGTTCTTTGTACGGAATTTTTGAATGGAACGGCAATGCTGTAACAACTACTAATGGACAAACATTCACAAATAAGACTCCTAGAATTATAAATGCACAAGGTGATGTTGTAAACTTTAGTACAGGAGATTATACTCCTAAAGCGTCTATTGGTGCTATTGGCGAATATGCCTTAGTAACTGTAACAAGTGTAAACAAGTTATGGTATAAGAATAGTGCTGGAACATGGGTCACAGTTGGTAGTTCTGCTTGGACAGCAAGTTGGCCAACAGTAAGAAGTGGTACAAGTAATCCAACAATTAATCCTGCAGATTCATTTGATATCAACAGTACACCAATTACAGGTTGGGGAGGAAACTCCGTAACTGATCTTGCAGGCTATATTAACTCACTTAGCTTAGGTGCTGGCGGTGCAGGTGCAGTAACAGCAGCCGTTGTAGACAACAGACTAGAGCTATACAGCGCAGGTAATCCTGTAATAATTGGTGCAGGAACAGGTACTATACTTTCAGATCTTGATATTACAGCTACTACATTCCAAGCTCCTGCATTGCAAATTAGCACACATACTAATGTACCACAGTTTAAATCAAATGGTACTAATAATCCAACAGGTTCTATATGGGTTAAGACTACACAACCAAATGGCGGCGCAAAATATAGCGTTAAGCGTTGGAATGCAACAACAGCACTTTGGGAAGCACTATCATCACCAATATATGATACAAACCATGCTGCACTGTATGGTTTGGATGTAGCTGGCGGTGGCAAGAATTTACCAGTTGGGTCAATTTATATTCAAAGCAATCCAACAGAAGATAGTCCAACAGAAGCTTCATTTAAGATTATGCGTAGAGCAGTTTCAGGTGATACAGCAGTAACTAGTGCAGCAATTACAGGACTAAGTGTTACTGGCGGAGCCGGCGGCGGCGCAGTATACAACTTTGATATTCAAGAATCAATTGTTGGTAATTCAGCCCTTAATCCTGCAATCACTGTAACATTTACTGCTACAAATGCAGCTACAGATGCAGAAGATATAGCGGCAGCTATTAACAGCGCAGGCTTTGTAAATATTGTTGCAAGCGTAGATAGTTCTAATAAACTTAGTATAGCACATACAGCAGGCGGAGAGTTCCGTATTGCAGACACTGACGGAGCACTAGCAGATATAGGTTACACAGCATTTAATAATGCAACCTCAACAGGCACACCTAATCTTTATGCCGCACCAGCAGGTGATACAACAAATGATTTTGTAGCAACAAACTGGAATGTACTTTCATATACAGCAAGCGTAGATGCTCCAACTTCGTTAACAGATAACAATACACTATGGTATAATAGTGTAGTTGATGAAGTGGACATTATGGTACATAACGGCAGTACTTGGGTAGGATACTTAGATTCTACAAGTCCATACTATGCCGCGCAAGCAGGTAATCAAACCGATCCTGTAGGACCAATTGTTTCTGCAACACAACCTGAAGAGCAAAGTGATGGTAGCGATCTTAAAGAAGGTGATATTTGGATTGACACTTCTGATTTAGAAAACTATCCTAGAATTTACAAGTATAATGCAACATTGTTAAGATGGATTGAAGTTGATACTTCAGATCAGACTACAGAAGATGGCATCTTATTTGCAGATGCACGTTGGACTGATGCAGGATATGATGCAACTAATGTAGCATCTAGTATTACAGACTTGTTGGTTAGTAATTACTTAGATCCAGACGCTCCAGATCCTGCACTTTATCCAAGAGGAATGTTATTATGGAATACACGCAGAAGCGGATTTAATGTTAAGAGATTTGTAAGAAACTACATTGATTTAACAACAACTAACCCAAGATTTAACAATGAAGATATGAATGATCTAACAACAGGTCAAAAATATTATCCACATCGTTGGGTTACTGAATCAGCTAACCAAGCAAACGGAGCAGGATCTTTTGGTCGCAATGCTCAACGCAAAGTGATTGTACAAGCACTACAAGCTGAAATAAACAGTAATGAAGAAATTAGAGATGAACAGTCAAAGCAATTTAATATTATTGCTACTCCAGGCTATTCAGAACTAATTGGAGAAATGGTAACACTTAACTATGACAGAGGATTAACAGCATTTGTACTTGGTGATTCCCCTGCAAGGCTAACAAGTGATGCTACTTCATTGTCAGAATGGTCAACTAATGTAAACCAGGCAGTTGAAGATAATTCAAACGGGCTAGTTAGTTTTGACGAATATTTGGCTGTGTTCTATCCATGGGGTATAACATCAGACAATGCAGGAAATAATATTGTTGTTCCACCAAGTCATATGATGCTACGTACTATTGCATTAAGTGACCAGGTTAGCTTCCCATGGTTTGCACCAGCCGGAACTAGAAGAGGAAATATTACAAATGCAACTGCTGCAGGTTTTGTAAACAGTGAAGGAGAATTTGTAAGTATATCTCTAAACGAAGGACAGCGAGATACACTTTATTCAAATAAAGTCAATCCTATATCATTCTTAACTGGTGCAGGTTTGGTTAACTTTGGACAAAAGACTAGAGCTCCAAATGATAGTGCATTAGATAGAATTAATGTTGCTAGATTGGTAATTTATTTGAGATCACAACTACAGTCATTGTCAAAGCCGTTCATATTTGAACCAAATGATAAGATAACTAGAGATGAAATAAAGCAAGCTACAGAAAGCCTATTATTAGAACTAGTAGGACAAAGAGCATTGTATGACTTCTTAGTTGTATGCGATGAAACTAACAATACTCCAGCTAGAATTGATAGAAATGAACTATACTTAGACATTGCTATTGAACCGGTTAAAGCAGTTGAGTTTATTTACATACCTCTTAGACTTAAGAACACCGGAGAAATTGCGGCTCTTTAATAGCTGAAGAAATGTGATAAATAATAGTAACAGGAGATATTAAATGGCTATTTCAACACTATCAAAATTAACTGTGCCGCTAGATAGCGATAACAGTGCAACTAATCAGGGCTTATTAATGCCTAAGTTGCAGTATCGCTTTAGAGTGACACTGGAAAACTTTGGTGTGTCGACTCCTACAACAGAGCTTACAAAACAAGTTATGGACGTTACTCGTCCAACAGTATCGTTTGATCAAATTACTCTTGATGCATATAACTCACGTGTGTATTTGGCAGGTAAGCATACTTGGGAGCCGATTACACTTAACTTGCGTGAAGACGTAAACAATAATGTACAAAAACTTGTTGGCGAACAGTTACAGAAACAATTCGACTTCTTCGAACAGGCAAGTGCTGCATCAGGTATAGATTATAAGTTCTTAACAAGAATGGAAATACTTGACGGTGGTAACGGTATAAATGAACCAAATGTATTAGAAACTTTTGAATTATACGGTTGTTACATAGAAAATGCAAATTATAACAGTTTAAATTATACAACTAATGATCCTGTTAATGTAACACTACAAATACGTTATGATAATGCTATCCAATCACCACAAGGTACAGGTATTGGTACAGCAATCGGACGTACTACAAATACTTTAGTTACCGGCGGCGGCCTATAATAACAAAATAATAGCCAATATAGAAAGGGGACTTAGTCCCCTTTCCTTATGATTATATACGTACTTTAAACATAAGATAAATAATAGTATGGCAGGTAACAATAATTTTGCAGACAATTTACTATCGGGTCTCCTAAATCCTAAAGGAAATTTAGGTGATTTCCAACATGCGGCACGTCTTTATGTTGATGATTATTTCAGGTTAGCACCTAAAACTAAATTTCTATATTTTGTTAACTGGAAAATAAATGAAGAAGTACAACAACTTTTTCTTAAAGGAGCCCAGCAAAAACATTTATTAGAAGCTGCTCTACTTGTTAAATCTATTGATTTGCCGTCATTAGACATGCGTGTTGAAACAAAGAATTCTTACAATAGAAAGAAGAATTACCATACAGGCATAACCTATGATCCTATAAATGTTACAATGCATGACGATAATTATAGCACAACAACTGCTTTACTAGAAGCATATTACAGATACAACTATGCTGACGGTAATGCACTTAAAGAACAAAACGACCCAAGGTATGCATCTAGAAATACATACGGTAATAGTGAAACTAGAAAATATAAGTACGGATTAGATTATAGTTATGCTAATAATCCTTTACAGATTAAAAGACCTTTCTTTGATAGTTTTGATATATACCAATTTTCGAGAAAATTCTTTACAAAATTTAGTTTAATAAATCCTATCATAACTAATATTCAACACGATACCATGGACCAGTCTGATGGACAAACACCATCACAAAATAGATTTTCACTAATGTACGAAGCAGTAGTATACGGCCAAGGAGAAATTAAAGATGGTGATCCTGCAGGATTTGCTGAAATACATTATGACAAAACACCAAGTCCTCTAAGTTTAGAAGGTGGTGGTATTTCAAGTTTCTTTGGCTCAGGAGGAGCAATTGAAGGCGTAGGGAAATTGGGATTATTACTAGGTGGTGAAAACCCATCTTTGTTGACAGCTGCTATAGTTGCAGGTAACCTTGCAAATAACTCAAAAGATTTAGATAGCGAAAAATTTAAAGCTGAAGCGACTGCAATAACAATCAATCAAATAACAAGTATTCAACCTGAGGATGTTTCTGGACAATATTCAAGTATAAGTGCTGATATTCCAGTAACTGGTAATGAACCAGTCACATCAACAGACCAAAGGAAAGCATAAGGAAGACAAAAATGCAAACAGACTACAATGAAGCAATTATAAGTAAAAAAGATAGTGCAGATTCTGTTGTTGGTTACTTTGATACATATTTTGATGCACCTATTTCATATGCACAAAATGAATTAGATGCTGTAGTAGGATTTTTCCAAAATGCAGGCTTTGGACAAGAGTCAGCAACTAGTATCGCAGGAGTATTGTTGTTTCAAGCAAAATTAGAAAATGTTCCAGTAATGAAACTAATTGATACATTAAAGCAATACACACCTCCACAACTATCACAAGTAGTGAGCCAGATTGTAAATAATTATAGATCTAATACTAGTGCAATAGGTTACAAAAGTGACAGACCACCTAGTGATTATGCAAGTAGAAACATAAAGGCTTAATAATGGCCAAATTCGCTCAGGGTAAGTTTAAACCCAAAAATCCTGACAAATATATGGGAAACAGAACTCCTACTTATCGCAGTAGTTGGGAATTTGCATTTATGAGATTTTGTGATGAACATCCTAGTGTATCAAAATGGGCTAGTGAGAGTATTAAAATTCCTTATAGGAATCCATTAACAGGTAAGCAAACAATTTATGTTCCTGATTTTTTTGTAGTATATATTGACAAAAAAGGAAAACAACGAGTTGAACTAATAGAAGTCAAACCCGAAAATCAAACTATAAGAGAAAAGTTAGGTAGAAGCAAAGCAAATCAGGCGCATTGGGTTTTGAATCAAGCAAAATGGGAAGCGGCTAGAGCATATTGCAAACAAAAAGGAATATTCTTTAGAATAGTAAACGAGTCTGATATATTTCATAACGGAAGAAGATAATGGCAATTATGGTAAAAGACCCCTACCACGCAACATTTATACATATTGCAAAAACAGGAGGCAGTAGCGTTACTGTTTGGTTAAAAAGTAATTTTGATGTGTATACTACAAAAACTAAGATGGGCGCAGATGTATACCAAACTAAAAGAGTATTTGATACAGATAATATTGGTTGGACGTTTTGTACAGTAAGAAATCCTTGGAGGATTGCAGTTAGCTGGTATAGTTTTTTGTGCTTACAAAATCAAGGACGTATAAAGCATGTATTAGAATCAGATCAGGTGTTATCAAATAAGAAAAAATATAATTTAGATTATTTGTATGCTGAAAAAAGTAGATTAGAAAAAGGGTTTGAAAGATGGGTAACGTATGGACTAAGAACACCTTTGTGGAAAAAAGCTGAACAGTGTGATTATGTTATGAAATTAGAAACCATACATAGAGATTTCAAAGAAGTACAAAAAAGATTAGGATGCTATACAGTGTTACCTCATCTTATGAGAAGTGATATTAACCGTGCAAGTTGGCAGTCATACTATACAAATAAAGAAACTATAGATATTGTAGCAAATCATTACAAAAAAGATATTGAACTGTATGGGTACGACTTCAGCTAAATAGTAGTATATTATGGAAGTGTCATGACTAAAAAATTAGAAGAATTATTAAATTTACCTGATAGTAAAGAAATAATAGACGAAGCAAAAACAAAAGAAACAAAAACCGAAATTGTTGAATCAGAACAAACAATTAGAGACATTGCCGAGTTTGATAAAATTGCTGGAGCTTTACCTAGTGTAAAAGGTTTAGGCGAAAAAGCAGACGTAGAGTTAGATGATATTGCACAACGGGCTTTAAGCAGTTATGAAGATTTAATGGATCTAGGAATGAATGTTGAAAGCAGATACAGTGGCAGGGTATTTGAAGTTGCAGGTAGTATGTTAAAAACTAGTTTAGATGCAAAAGTTGCTAAACTAGATAAAAAACTGAAAATGATAGACCTACAACTTAAAAAAGAAAAATTAGATAAAGACAGCTCATCAAGCGACGGTGACCTTGTTAACGGGGAAGGCTATGTTGTTACAGATAGAAACAGCCTACTTGAACGGTTAAAAGGCATGCAGAATGATAAATAGTTTATAAGATAGGATGTTACAATGAAAACATTTAAAGATTTTTTGACAGAAGGCAAAAAGACCTATAGTTTCAAAATTGGTATTGCGGGTCAGTTGCCTGAAAACATAGAAGATACTTTAGAAACTTGCTTGGAAAAATACAATATAGTAAATTTTTCTAAGTCAAAGACAACTCCTATACAAGAAAGACCACTAGATTTTCCGCAGTTACAAAATATGGAAGTAACTTATTTTGAAACTGAAGTAAATTATCCTACTACTGTACAGGTAATGCAAGAGTATTTGGCAAGAGGTTGTGATATTGATCAAGGACACATTATTGTTCGTAGTCCTGATGAACCACAAGAGCTTTATCAAGCACCTAAATCAGAAGAACCTTATGAAGCAATGCTTACAAAAGAAGATATGGGCGGTGAGAGCGCACAAGATAGTGTAGCCGGAAATCGTGTTATGGACCTGCTTAAAGAGCTAGAAGTAGCTAGAAAAGAAAGAGGACATGACGGTGCTGAAGGTGCTCCAACTGGTGAATCAAGTGATATTACACTAGAAACAAACGACAAAAGCCCGATAGGAAGTTAATTATGGAATTAAAAAATTTACTACAACAAATGAAAGACATTGAAACTGCAGAGGCATTAAAAGAGAATCCTATGCCATCAGGAATGCCTCCAATGGGTGCTCCACAAATGGACCAAGGATCTCCAGTTTCAATGAATGTAAGTCTTAATGCTAGTGGAAAAGATCACGTTGAAGATTTAATAGATATGATGAAAAACGCTGGCTTAGGTAGTGCAAAAGAAGTAGATCAAGATATGATGCCTGTAAGACAAGATATGGAAAGACTACAAAAAGTTTTTTCTAAAGGTGATGATAAAGATGGTAAACTTGATTTAGATATAGATGGTGATAATCAGCCTGATTTAGATACCGAAGGTTATGACAACGAACCTGAAGATGAATATCAAGATACAGAATATATGACTAAAGATTTGTCAGGTGGCCTAAATAGAGAAAAAGATAAACATGCATTGAGAGCAAAAGATCCAGCAATTCATGTAGAAGATATTAAAGCAATTCTTCAATCAGCATTATCTGAAAAAATGAAGAGCAAAAAAAGCAAAAAACCAAATGATGGTAATCTCGCAAACAATGCTAAGCCATATGATAAAGTAACAAGAGCAGACGTTATTGCAGGAGCTACTGGCAATGACGAAATGGGCGGCAAGAAAAAGAAAAGTGAAGACATTGCTATTGAAGGCCGTGGCAAGAAAAATAAAAAGAAGATGGAAGATATAAAAACTGTCGAAGGCAGAGGACGCGGCAGAGGACGCGGCAAAGGAAAAAAATAAATCAATAGCGCCGGAAGGCGCTATTTTTTTGGTTAAATACTTTCATGAGTAAATCACTTGACGGCGTATTAACTAAAAAAGCCAATCAAAAAGAAACATATTCTGAAGAGCAAATTGCAGACATAATGGCGTGTATGGATCCTGCTGATGGATATCTATACTTTGCACGTAAGTTTGCATTTATACAGCATCCGGTAAAGGGCAAATTACTTTTTGATCCTTTTGAGTACCAAGTAAGGTTATTACACAGTTATCATAATCATCGATTTAACATCAATATGTTGCCAAGGCAGACAGGTAAAACTACCTGTGCGGCAATATATCTTATATGGTATGCAATGTTTCATCCTGACCAAACAATATTAATTGCAGCTCACAAATACACAGGCTCACAAGAAATCATGCAACGCATACGATATGTTTATGAAACCTGTCCTGACCATATTCGTGCAGGTGTTACAAATTATAATAAGGGTAGTATTGAATTTGAAAATGGATCACGTATAGTAAGTGCAACTACAACGGGCAACACAGGACGTGGTATGTCCATATCATTACTATACTGTGACGAGTTTGCATTTGTACAACCTAATATTGCAGACGAATTTTGGACTTCAATATCTCCTACACTTGCAACAGGTGGTCGTGCTATTATTACAAGTACTCCTAACTCAGACGAAGATACATTTGCCAATATTTGGAAACAAGCAGAACAAAAATTTGATGAACATGGCAACGAAAGTGATACAGGTGTAAACGGATTCTTTTCATTTACTTGTCATTGGAATGAACACCCTGACAGAGATGAAGAATGGAAATCGGCTGAAATTGGGCGTATTGGTGAAGAAAGATTTAGACGAGAATATGGATGCGAGTTTCTAGTATTTGATGAAACATTAATCAATAGCATACATCTTGTTACTATGGAGGGAATAAGTCCTATATTAAACATGGGCCAAACAAGATGGTATAAAAAACCTACTAGCCAATACACATATGCAGTAGCTCTTGATCCTAGTATGGGCACCGGAGGCGATTTTGCAGCAATACAAGTTTTTGAATTACCTACATATAAACAAGTAGCTGAGTGGCAACACAACCAAACTGCTATACCCGGGCAAATACGTGTACTGGCAGATATTTGCAATTACATAAAACAAGAATGTAAAACAGATACAAATATATACTGGAGTGTAGAAAACAATGGAATTGGTGAAGCGGCACTAATTGTAATAAATGATTTCGGAGAAGAGAATATATCCGGGATGTTTGTAAGTGAACCTATACGCAAAGGACATGTTCGCAAATTCCGTAAAGGATTTAACACTACGCACAGTACCAAAATTACTGCATGTAGTAGATTAAAAACTATGATAGAAAATGATAAGATGTCTGTGTGTAGTAAACCTTTAATATCTGAATTAAAAAATTATGTTGCCACAGGAAGTAGTTATCAAGCAAAAGTAGGTCATAACGATGATTTAATAAGTGCAACATTGTTAGCATTAAGAATGATGGCAGTAATGAAAGATTGGGATCCGCGAGTGTATAATACATTTACGCAGGCAGAGTCAGATGAGGATTATGACCCGCCAATGCCTATATTCATTACTAACAGTTATTGATAAATAGTAATATGAATATTGATATAGTTGCACAAGATTTATTTGATAAGATAAGAGGAACATTTCCTAATATTACAATAGGAGATGAAATGGGTTCGGTTGTAAACGAACCTGCAAAAGCAAGATTTTTTGAATTTTCATATAATCCTGTTACAGATGATAAAGTAAGCATAAGTTTATCAGGTAAAGACGGAGTTAGTGTAATGTATTCAAAAAACATTGTTGCAAGTGATATTCAAGAAGACAAGGACAAATGGTATAACTTTCTCAGAGAGCTTAGACAATTTGCAAGAAAAAGACTTTTGAATTTTGACACGAGAGATATAACAAAAAGTAATTTAAACAAAAGAGATTATCAATATTTGGCAAAAGCATCTGGAGAGGATACAATGACTGAATCTAAATTATACGGCACAAGCAGACTTAGTTATCAAGACGTTGATGGCGCAAGGCTTGTGATAAAGCATAACAAACCTGTAAACCAAGACTTAGCAGCAGGCAGAACGCAAAATATTAGTAGCATATACATAGAAAGTTCTGAAGGAGAACGGTTTAAGTATCCGTATAAACATTTAACAGGTGCAAGAGCAATGGCACGCCACGTTGCAGAAGGCGGAAATGCATATGATGACTTTGGTAAACACATTGTAGGATTATCAGAAGAACTATCAAAATTGCGTAAATTTAAAAATTATATGTCCAGGTCATCTGTCATGGCAGAAGGATTAGCTGATTATTTGCCAACAGTAAATGAAAGAATACAGTCAGTCAAAAAGACAATAGAAAATCTACAGAAAAAGTCATACTATGATACATTTAAAGAAACATACCAAGCTCCAGTATTAGAAGACGTTCCCCTAGAAGTTGCAGAAAACTGGATCGATCAACTTACTATCCGCCAGTTTAATGAGGAACTAAAAGATATATTCCCTTATATATACAATCTTGTTAGCGAAGCTTCACTAGCAGAAGAAATTGGCCCAGAAGAACTATTAGGCGAAGAAAGAGACGATGAAAAAATTGCTAAAGAATTAATGCAAAAAGGCTATGACAGCGACAACAGTGATGAAGAACTTCAAAATGCAATGATTGAGCTAGGCTACGGAAAATATATGACTCGTGACCGTGATCTTATTGGTGATGTGTTAGATAGACTACACGATATGACTCATGGAGAAGATGACGGCCAGCCTAGTTCATATGACGAGTATCAAGATTTGTATGGTGGTGACGAAGACTTTGGCGGCTACGACGAAGCAATCGAATCTAGCATAGAAAGGTTAATGGGCCAGTTTGGCGAAGCTGATAAAACAGATGTATTGTTCCAAATTGAAGACGAGGATGGCGACAAGTACGAAGTTGTAAAATACATGGGCAAGGTTGTTGCATTTGATGCAAATCCAGAAGAACTGTCAGGTGGCGGAATGGGTCCATATGAGTATGATCCAAAGACTGGTACTATCGAAACTGAAAACGGTCCTAAGAAAACAAGAAAAATTGACGACCAAACATTTGGCGAAGCAGGTGATGAAGGCGGAATGAAACAAGCCCAAATAGAAGTACAAGATTGGTTTGAAAAATTCAACGAATACAAAGGAACAAATGGCGATGATCTAGCACAAGGATGGATACGTGCTACATTAGATACAGGCATTATGGCAGATGCTTATGACGAAAACGAAGTTGAAGCATTTAACAAAATGAAAGGTTATCCAACAGACGAGATTGATACAAGTTGGCAAAAAGATGACTTTGCAGACTTTACTTCAAATAAATCAGGTGCTAGTCCAATAACAGCCGCAATGTTTTCTACAATTAATGCTATAATGGACAAATACGGTATAGATGAAGAAGATGTCGATGATATGTCAAAAGCGGATGATCCATCATATGGCAAACCTGGTATGCGTGATGAAAGCGACGACACAGATTCTAAAGAACAAAAGACACCATTAGGCGAATTCATACTATCATATTACGATAGGCAATCAGGCGAATTTCCAAAAGGCGAAACTGCCGTATTAACCATGATAGAAAAAGATTACGGTGAAGAGTTCATAGAACCCGCAAAGGCGTTCATAGAATCAATATACCAAGTAGTTGAAAAAGTTAACAATAGTTCAGTAGAACCAATGGATGCTACTGATATGCAAGAAGAAGAAGGCAGAGAACTAAACGATGCTGACAAAAAAGTCATGCAAAAACTAACCAGCATGGTTAAACAAAAGCAAAAAGAAATGCAAGACGCAAGAAAAGGCGGATATGACGAAGACGCAAGAATGATTGCGAGTCAACTAGAAGACTTCTACAGTATTGCTGAACTAATCAAAGGCAATAGACCAATGGGCTTAGACAATTCAGTAATGGATCTAGTACATGATATGTACGACGAAGTTGGTGCAAAGTTTGATGAAGGCAACGAAGAACTAGATAGAATTAGAGGATTAGCCGGACTTTAATAGTTTGGCTAATCTTTTTCAAAAAAATCAATAATTTAGCAGAAAGTGGTTGACTTATGCTAAATAATATCGTATAGTACATAATGTGCTATACAAATTTAGGCACAGTCATAAAGGCAAAACATTAAGGAGGCATATATTATGGCATCACTAGCAGAAATTAGAGCAAAGCTCAAAGAACAAGAATCGAGAACAGGTGGCAATTCAAATACCCCTGGCGATAACGCAATTTACCCATTTTGGAATATGAAAGAAGGCGAGAGTTCAACTCTACGTTTCCTTCCTGATGGTAACTCCGATAATACTTTCTTTTGGACAGAACGTTTAATGATTAAACTTCCGTTCGCTGGTATTAAGGGCGAAACTGATTCACGTCCTGTACAAGTACAAATTCCATGTATGGAAATGTACGGCGAGACATGTAATATTCTTAACGAAGTGCGTGGCTGGTTCAAAGATCCGAGTCTAGAAGACATGGGTCGTAAGTACTGGAAAAAGCGTTCTTATATTTTCCAAGGCTTTGTAACAGACAACCCATTAGCCGATGATAGTACTCCGGAAAATCCAATCCGTAGATTTATTATTGGTCCACAAATCTTCCAGATCATTAAGCAGGCACTTATGGATCCAGATATGGAAGAACTACCAACAGATTACACTGCTGGTGTTGACTTCCGTCTTAACAAAACAAGTAAAGGCGGTTATGCAGACTATTCAACATCTAACTGGGCACGTAGAGAACGTCCACTAGGTGATGCAGAGATGGCTGCTGTAAACCAAAATGGTTTATTTAATTTAAGTGATTTCCTACCTAAAAAGCCAGGTGAAGTAGAAGTTAAAGTAATGCAGGAAATGTTTGAAGCGTCAGTAGATGGTGAAGCATATGATCCAGATCGTTGGAGTCAATATTTCCGCCCAGCAGGGATGCAAGCACGTACAGGTGATCCAAATGTTTCATCGACAAACGGTACTGCTACTTCTAGATCCGAACCTGTAGCACAACCAACGCCAACGCCGGCACCTGCTCCAGTAGTAGAACCTGCACCTGCTCCAGAGGCAACTCCGGCAGCAACGACTGAAGCTGCACCTACAGAAGGTGGTAATGCTCAAGACATTCTAGCAATGATTAGAAGTCGTCAAGGACAATAATAATATATTATGACAGCTATTAACGAAACCGAAGTAGAGATTCACGGTTTACCTGTCAAAACTTCAAAAGTTAATAGCTGTTTGCTTTTTGGTTTAGGAGAAATAAATGGCAACGAAGGCTTTTGATCCGACAAAGTTTCGGACACAATTAACAAAATCCATTACAGGCATGAGTGCAGGATTTAACGATCCTACTGATTGGATTTCAACTGGTAATTTTGCACTCAATTATCTTATCTCAGGAGACTTCAACAAAGGTGTTCCGATGGGTAAGGTAACAGTGTTTGCTGGTGAATCCGGCGCAGGTAAATCATATATCTGTGCAGGTAACATTGTGAAACACGCACAAGATCAAGGCATCTTTGTAGTACTAATTGACTCAGAGAATGCACTTGATGAATCGTGGCTACATGCATTAGATGTAGACACGTCAGAAGAAAAACTACTCAAACTAAACATGTCGATGATTGATGATGTTGCTAAAACTATTTCAACATTCATGACAGACTACAAAACAATGGCAGAAGAAGACCGTCCTAAGGTACTGTTTGTAATTGATAGTTTGGGTATGTTATTAACACCTACTGATGTTGATCAGTTTAACAAAGGTGATATGAAAGGTGATATGGGTCGTAAGCCTAAAGCACTAACATCGCTTGTACGTAACACAGTTAACATGATTGGCTCACATAATGTAGGCTTAGTATGTACTAACCACACTTATGCATCACAGGATATGTTTGATCCAGATGATAAGATTTCAGGCGGACAAGGCTTTATCTATGCATCAAGTATCGTAGTTGCAATGAAGAAATTGAAACTAAAAGAAGATGAAGACGGTAATAAAGTCAGTCAAGTTATGGGTATCCGTGCAGGATGCAAAGTTATGAAAACACGTTATGCAAAACCGTTTGAAGGTGTGCAGGTAAAGATTCCATACGAAACAGGTATGAATCCTTACAGCGGACTATTTGAATTGTTTGAAGCAAAAGGTGTTGTAGAAAAACAAGGTAATAGATACAAATACACAACAATCGACGGCGAAGAAGTACTTGAATATCGTAAAAATTGGACAGGAAATCTACTTGACAAAGTTATGTTAGAATATGCAAATAAGGAGTCTTTGGTAAATACCTCTGATGATGCAGAAAATGACACATCTAATGTTGAGGAGCTAGTCGATGCTGAATGAAGATCAGATTGCCGATTTGTGGTTAGTATTTAAAGATTGTTTAGACAAAAAACAAGTTGAAGTAGCAGCAGAAAAGTTTATTGACTTTCTTGCAGATTATGGTGTATCAGATGAAACATTACGTGAAGTAATAGGAACTGATGCAGAACTTGAGGAAGCAATTACATACTACTTAGACGATGACGGTGTAGATGATGATGACGATTACAATGAATGGGATGACTAATGGGTTGGTACTCTGAAGTATCTAGAGACATAAGCAAAATACCCGATGCTATACATTTTTTCGAAGCAGAATTAGAAGAAGCGAAAAAAGAATGTAGATTAAGCGGTAATGTTGAACGTGCTTCTTCGTCTATGCCAGGAATTGTAGAACATAGATTTAATCAACTTCAAGAAATTGAAGCAATATTAAATTATATGAATATAGAGCTACGCAGGTTGCGTAGCTCATTTTTCAAAAAATATCTCGAAAACTACCAACGAGCTCTGTCTAGTCGTGACGTAGAAAAATACGTTGACGGCGAGGCAGACGTTGTTGACTATGAAAAGATTATCAACGAATTTGCACTAATGCGTAACAAATGGTTAGGTGTTCTAAAAGCACTTGATCAAAAGCAATGGCAGATTACTAATATTGTAAAATTAAGGGTTGCAGGCATGGAGGATGCTTCGCTTTGATTGATACTTACATAATTAGAATGAAAGGTAATGCCATATCAGAAGATCTTGCTAGTGAATTAGTAGCATCATTAGAAGCAAATGATATTACACACAATTTTTTCGATGCAATTCACGGTGATCAAATTGAAGATTGTTGGCAAAGGCAAGGTTTAAAGTTTTTTCATAAACTAAAGCCTTCCCGTAAACTACCTGGAATTAAAGGTTGCTTCTTAAGTCATTATATGTTATGGCTCAAGTCATTTAATGAAAATAAACCTTTGTTAATATTTGAACACGATGCAATCGTAGTCAAACCTATCTCAGAAAAAATAATAGATTTACCTTACGATGTGTTAAATTTAGACTTTGCTAGTAGGGTAGTAGAAAACTATCATGATTATGTTAAGCAAGATTTTGGCACATCAATACACAAATGGGTGCCACAACCAACGACAAAAGGGCTATCGTCTAAACTAAACAAAGCAAGTATTAAAGGTTTACATGCTTATATTATTAAACCGCAAGGTGCAAAACGTTTGACAGATTATATAAGACGTACTGGAGTTTTGCCAGCAGATATTGCTGTTAATTCTATAGCTTGTGACTTGCGATATACAAAAACTTGTTATGCAATGGTAAATCCTAAATACTGGATAGATGCAAAAAACGGATCAAAGCATTCCTTTACAAGAGCTAAACCATGAATATTGCTTGTGTATTAAAAGTACAAAAGAGTAAGAATGCTATCTATACTACTGAATGGGTTGATAAACTTTACAGAGGTGTGAAACGTAATTTAGATACAAAGTTTAATTTCTATTGCTTAACAAATGTAGAAACCAAATATGATGATATTCCATTAACTTCCGAAAGCGACGGATTTTGGAATAAAATAGAATTATTCAAAAAAGATTTATTTCAAGGACCGACTTTATATTTAGATTTAGATGTAGTTATTTGTAATAATATAACAAATCTTGTATACAATATGCGCCGTCATAAGTTCTTAATGACAAAAGAACCTTATAAACAAATTAGTAATAGTAGTATTATGTTTTGGATAGGAGACTACAGCTACCTTTATAATAATTATATTGCTGACCAAAAAAATATTTGTGCAGAATATTCAAGAGTACCTAGGTATGGTGATCAGGCATACATTGCAGAAAATGTAAATCATAATTTTGTTGAAGAAATTGATCCAACTGCAATTAATTGGAAACATCATGAAGTGAAAACAGAAATTAATAATCCTAAGTTTTTGATTTTCACAAGTAAACACCAAAAGCCTAGCAATAACAAAGACTTAAAAATAGTGAGAAAGAACTGGATATGAAAGCACGAGAAAGAGTTATTCAACATATACCTAAAGGAGCAATTGGTGTAGAGATAGGAGTGCATCTAGGAGATTATTCGCAAAGAATACTAGATATATCTAAACCTAAATTATTATATCTTGTTGACCCATGGACGGTATTTCATAACGACGAACACGCCGACTCGTGGTACGGTGTGAATAATGTTAATCAAAAAATTATGGACGAACGCTATGAATTAGTTCTAAATAGATTTGCAGATAATGATGCTGTAAAAGTAATTAGAGCAAAATCTACTGATGCTGCTGATACTTTCGAAGACTTTAGTTTAGATTATATTTACTTAGATGGCGATCATTCTTACGAGGGCGTATGTGCTGACTTTGACGCTTATTTTCCTAAATTAAAGCGTAAAGGATTTATATACGGAGATGATTATATTGCAAATAATTGGTGGGGTGCAGGTGTGATTGATGCAGTGCATAAAAATCTCCACGAAAAAGATCTGCAAGTTGTGTTTATAACTGAATCACAATTTTGTATTCAAAAGTTGTAATTAAATATATTCAAATCTCTACCGTACAGGCGTTCAACTATACGTCTACTATGTTTTGTATAAACATTTCTATAGTTCGGTAGAGATACATTGCTAATATTTCTTATTGGCATTGCTACTTTACTTCCGGTGATTTGCTTTATTTTTTCAAATTCTGTTGCTAAGTTTTCTAATTTAATAATATTATCTACTACTATCTTACCATCTATTGTAACATAATCACACATATTAGCCCACGAAGCTAAGTCTCCTTCGCCGCCCGGATAAAAAATTTTCATGTTACCGTCAAATATTGTCCATGGTTTATGCAAATAATTTTCAACCCATGCGTCAAATCCTTTATGCCAAACTGCAAGTTCATCTTTGACTTGGCCATTCTTATCTGCTAACTTGTTTATATGAATTTCTAAAATTTGTTTTCTGTATTTGTAAAAACTTAAAGCTCTGTCAAAAGGATTTCGTATTATTGTAAAGCTAGGCATGTTAGTATTAACAGTAATTAGGTCCGAATGTGTAATCGGAGCATGTATTCTTTCATTTAATTTGCCGTAAGTTTGTTTATACCAACGTCTAATACTTGTACCTGCAGCTTTAGGTATGTGAACAAACAAAATTGGGTTGCAATTATTTTTGTTTGTTTTTGGCCAGTAGCTCATTTTTCGTATTCCCATTTTGAAGGATCATACAATGGATTTTTCCAAAATAATGATTCTAATTCTTCATCCCAAACAAATGTATCTAATTCATTTGTAATTTTGTATCTACATAAATTTAAATCCCATCCTACATTTCCATAAGGAAGTTTGTCTTTAGGAGGACTTAATTCAAACAATTCAATGTGGTAATTATTTTTTTCGGCTAATTTAGAAAAGAATTGCGGGTAAGGATGCCAACAACTTCCGGCCGCAGCATGATCTAATCTTTTTTCTGCTTGAGGAACCCAATGCACTATATAAGTTCCAACTTTACAAAGCTCATGCACACATTTCCAAAATGTTCTCTGTACAGTTACGTGTTCACTAGTTCCAATATTTGTAATAAAATCAAATGTATTGTGTCCTGACAATGATTTAATTTGATAAGCTGCATTATCTAATCTTAGATCAATTGGTATAGCACCATCTTCTGCATTGATATCAACACTAGTATACGACTTAGCACCGTTTGTTAGATATTCATCTCGATAGCATCCTGCTTTTGATCTCTTATTTCCAAATTCTAATATGTCAAAATTTTCGTAGTCGGGATATAACCGCGAAGTATATTTAGGTATTGTTTCCATTATTTTCCTTCCGCAAATATTTAGTTAAATACACATATAAAGGACATACCAATGGAAATACAAAAGAAAAAATATAAATGGCTTAATAGTTGGAACTTACCGTGGCACACTAGTGATAGAAAAGAACGGTTTGAAATATTAGATAACTATTTAGAAAGTCCTCCTAGATCAATACTTGATATAGGTTGTGGACTTGCAAGAGAGTCAGAATATTTCCAAAAAAAATATGGTACTGAGTTGTATTTGCTAGATGGTGATTTTGATCAAACAAAAGAAAAGCCCAGAGATAATCAATGGGGCAGTGCAGAATCATTTAGATTCTATAGTCCAGTGCAAGAATTATTAGATTCATATGATAGCAGGAATATAGATTATACATTTGTAGATGCGTTGAATCCTGTTATCCATCCTGATAAGAAGTTTGATGTAATTTATAGTTTACTAAGTTGTGGGTTTCATTATCCAGCATCTACATATAAAGGTTTAATACAAATGCATTCTAATAATGAAACAAAAATAATAATAGATTGTAGGTTTGATACATTAGAATCTCAAAAACAAGACTTTGAAATAATAAAAATTATAAAAGAATATGACCATTACTATAAATTAGAAATAAAATTTAAGTAGAATAATATACGCACATAAATATTGGTATGAAACAGATTGTATTAGTCACAGGCGGTTTTGATCCTCTTCATTCAGGGCACATTGAATATTTCAAAGCTGCAAAAGAACTTGGAGACGAATTACATGTTGGATTAAATAGCGACGAATGGCTTATTAATAAAAAAGGTAAACCATTTATGCCATTTAAAGAACGACTTACTGTAATTGAGAATTTAAGTGTAGTAGATAGAGTCATCTCATTTGACGACAGTGATGGTAGTGCTTGTGGTGCAATATATAAGACAATAGCAACTCACGGAGATATAAAAGTCATATTTGCTAATGGTGGCGACAGAACTAACACTACTACACCTGAATATAAAACCTACGGCGATATATCTAACGTAGAATTTGTATTTGGTGTGGGAGGCGAAGATAAGAAAAACTCAAGCAGTTGGATCCTTAAAGAATGGAGTCAGCCTACCACCGAGCGTGCCTGGGGAAGATACACTGTGCTAGACAAAGGCGATGGTTGGCAAGTAAAACAACTTGCGTTCGATGCAGGTAAAGAATTAAGTGATCAAAGACACAAAAAACGGTCAGAACACTGGCATGTTGTCGAAGGCGAAATCAAAATGGAACTAGAAGAATATAACGACTGGGTAAAAGTTACTAAAATTCTTAGATCCGGTGATAGTATAGATATTCCAATACGCTCTTGGCACAAAGCAACTAATATAGGAGATAAACCGGCCAAAGTTATCGAAGTTTGGCTCGGTAACGAATTATCAGAAGACGATATAGAAAGAAGAGACTAATGAAAGTATTTGTAGGATATGATACAAGAGAAGATATCGCATATCAAGTTTGTAAACATAGTATATTAAGATACCAACCTGAGGCTGAAGTTTATCCTTTAAAACAACAAGAATTAAGAGATGCCGGTTGGTATACTAGACCTATTGATAAACTTGCAAGCACAGAATTTACCTTCACACGATTTTTGGTCCCTGAATTATCTCAATTTAACGGCTGGGCAGTCTTTATGGATTGTGATATGATATTAACAACAGACATCCAAGAACTATTTGACCAAGCAGACGATCAATATGCAGTCATGTGTGTCAAACATGATTATAAGGTTAAAGAAGGTACAAAGATGGATGGTCAAAAACAAACTGTTTATCCGCGCAAAAATTGGTCAAGTATGGTGCTATTTAATTGCGGACATCCTTCAAATGCAGTATTGACACAGCAACTTGTTAATGATCCTGAAGTTAATGGTGCCTACTTACACAGATTTAGTTGGTTGAATGATGAAGAAATTGGCGAACTAGATCATACTTGGAACTACTTAGTGGGTGTGTATAACGACATAGAGTCACCAAAGCTCATACACTATACAGAAGGCGGTCCATGGTTTGAAAATTACAGATACTGTGAATTTCATAATTTATGGAAGCAACAACTACAGGAAATGATGAATGACTAAAAAACAAATGTTATTTGTTGACAGAGAAGATGCAATAGTAAAGTGTCTTGCTGAGTCAACCACAGCAAACTTTATCGATGCTAATGAGAGAGACAAATATCCAGACATACCTTTTGGTATACGTAGTATGACTAAGCGTAAATTAATACGTGCTTTGTGGAAAGAAAAAAGAGATTTCTACTACATTGACACAGGCTATTTAGGAAATTTAGGTAAGAGGAAAGATTATCATAGACTTGTAAAAAACAATGTTCAACATGTGGATACAGTGTTAGACGTTCCAGCAGACAGGTACGAAGCATTATGTGAAAGATATCCTTATGTAAGATATGTAGGCAGAAGAAACTTAAATGGCGGACCTATCCTACTAGTTACACCTAGTGATAAACCTACAAAATTCTATAACATAGATCGTAAACAATGGGTAGAGTCAACTGTCAACGAAATAAGAAAATATACAGATAGACAAATTATCGTTAGGGATAAACCATTACGCAGAGATAGAGTACAAGATGGTAGTATCATACAACAATTTAAAAAAGATAATATACATTCGTTAGTAACTTATAATAGTATTGCTGCTGTAGAAGCTGTACATTTTGGAATACCTGCTTTTTGTTTAGCACCTAATGCAGCATCGCATGTGTGTTCTACAAATTTAAGTGAAATTGAAAATCCTAAATATCCTGCAGATATCGAAGTTATACGCTTGTTACGGTATCTTTGTTATTGTCAGTACACTCCAGCAGAACTGGCAAATGGGTACGCTCTAAGAATTCAAAAGGAACTTGGCCTATGACTCAAATGACAGTTTATTCTTATTTAAAATGTATACCGCCTGGGAATAAAAATCAAGAAAAGCCAGCTATACTAAAGAACTTTATAAAAGGAGTGAAAGCAGTTGGAGACATAGGGCAAATATACGATGATTACAATTGGCGCAAATCAGACGTAGCTATCATACAAGGTTTTGTTCATGAAAAAAGTAAAAACGTACCTCACTTGCAACTACGTAAATCAATTTTGGATCTACAAAAACAAAATGATGGTAGAACAATAATTGCTGATGCAAATTTATTTTTGTATGCAGATCAAGGTAATTCAAAAACTTATCTACGTTATAGCTATGATGGCATCTTTCCTAATACAGGAGAATATTGTGATGATAACCCTAATCCAGATCGCTGGGACAAAATTAGCACAGATTTAGGAATACATTTGAAGCCTTGGAAGACAGGAGGAAAGTATGTTTTGATTTGTTGTCAACGTGACGGCGGCTGGAGTATGCAAGGAAATAGGGTAGTTCCGTGGGTTAACAGTATTATTAGAGCAATCAAGGATTATACAAATAAACCTATTAAAATTAGATTTCATCCTGGCGATAAGAAAAAAGACCAGCATATGAGATACATATGGAGACTACATAGAAATAAAGTAAAGTTTTCACAGCCTAGCAGCACATTATTAGATGATTTACAAGATGCTCATTGTGTGATCAATCATAACAGTAGTCCTGGAGTTGTAGCAGCCATAGAAGGCGTACCAGTATTCTTGTTAGATCCTAACCGTAGTCAAGCAAAAGACGTTGCTAATCAAGATCTACGTAACATCGAAAATATCCAAAACTTTGATAGAGAATTATGGATACAGCGTGTAGCACAAAGTCACTGGACATTAGACGAGCTGAGTAACGGACAGGCATGGGAACATATGAAAAAATATGCAAGGAAATAAAATGGATATTACTTTAGTTACTACATTCCACCAAGAAGGGTTGGATCTTTACGGTCAAAGATTTATAGATAGTTTTGCAAAAAATATAGACAAACAAATTAAGCTGCTAGTATATGCAGAAAATTGTAGTCCTGTAAATCCAGATCCAGATCAAATTAAAATATTCGATCAATTTGAAGCATTACCTAAATTAAATGCCTTCAAATCACAGTGGGGAGATGTACCAAAAGCCAACGGGATTCCACCTGAAGATATTAAAGCAAGACGTCCTAGAGATTGGCATAAAGCATTTAAATGGGACGCCGTGCGTTTTGCGAACAAAGTATATGCTGTGTTAGATGCTTATGAAAGAAGTAAAGACTGGTGTGTTTGGATAGATGCAGATGTATTTGTACACAGTGAATTAAGTTATCCAAACTTTACTAAATTGTTACCAAACGATAAATGGATTACATATGTAGGTAGGGGCAAAGGATCACAGACATGGCCCGAATGCGGCTTCTACGGACTAAACAAAAATAGTGATATATGTAACTTGTTTGTTGAAGAATTCCAAAGAATGTATGAAGATGCTGATAACGGAATATTTAAACTAGATGAATGGCATGACAGTTTTGTGTTTGGCCATATATTAAATATTATGAAGCAAGATCATGATAACGTGCATGATTATTCATCTGACATATATGTGAATACAGCCAAGACCGGTGGCGGCGGCCACCCATTTATAAACAGTGTACTAGGTAATTATTTTGATCATATGAAAGGTGCTAGAAAAAAATTAGGAAAAAGTAATCGGAAAGATTTGATGTCTGGTAGATCGGAATCTTATTGGAATGAAATTTAACTTATGGAGAAAGTATGGTGCGCTTAATTCTAGCCCTGTTTTTGACGCCTTTCACACTGGCGCTAATGCTCTTGGGCATGATGTTGTGTGTGATAGTGATGATGGGGTTGATGTTATTTGGAGCGTACTTTGGAACGGTCGTATGGGTGGAAACCGTGCTATTTGGGAAAGGAACGTTTCACAATCCAAACCGACCATCGTACTCGAAGTCGGCGGGATCACTAGAGGATCCACTTGGAAGGTAGGACTAAATGGGATTAATAGAGATGCTTACTTTGGGCCTATGGGGAACGATAGTAGTCGTGCTAATCTTCTCGGACTTGATGTAAAGCCTTGGCAAACTGACGGTGATCATATACTAATATGTGGACAACACGATAAAAGTTTACAATGGCACGGAATGCCAAAGATGAGCCAATGGCTTATAGATACCATTGATCAAATTAGAAAACACACGGATAGGAAAATAATTTTTCGGCCACATCCAAGATGCCAACTACCTAGTATAGAAAATGAATTTGATAATGTTGTCAGACAACGTCCGATACAACTTCCTCGCACTTATGACGATTTTGATATAAATTTTTCAAATGTATATGCAACAATAAGTTACAGTAGTAACCCAGGAATACATAGCGTTATAAATGGAGTGCCTGCGTTTGTTAGTGCAAGCTCATTAGCCTTTCCGGTAGCAAATAATATAAATGACCTTTCTGTTATAAACGATCCAAAATGTTTTGATAGACGTCAATGGGTTAACGATTATGCATGGACTGAATATACATTAGAAGAAATATCTCAAGGTTTTCCACTTAAACGCTTGACTTCTTTGCTTTAATCTTGTATAATAGCATTATGTTTAACAAAGAACCCACTTGCATTGAAGATTGCTTAGAAATCTTAACCGGATTCCGCTGCTATCGCGATCAAGAATTTATCCTTGATACAAATGACGGAACAATTCTATACTCTATAACTAGACAAATTTCTAGAGGACTTGCTCTTACTGATAGACAAAAAGATGTAGTTGTGCAGAAATTAAATGGTTATAAAGATCAATTTGATAAAGCTGAGATTCCGCTTGATGAGTGTTTAAATAATCTTAGACAACCGTTAAGAGAAATTGACAGGAGCACATATATTAAAACTGTTGAACACAAAAATGAGAAATATATATGTGTTAGATTCCCGTTCAATAAGAAAACAATTATTCTTATAGAAGAACTAAGGATTAAAACGCCTAACAATGAATATATTCACGAACGTGGTAAACATACCCATTTATTTAAATTGAATGAAGTAAACATATTTGCAATATTAGAAAAATTTAGCAAGAAAAACTTTGAAATAGAAAAAGAATTATTAGATTGTTATGGAACATTGATGGAAATGAAAAATAATAAACACAAGTATGTGCCTGGCATTTATGGACTTGAATTAAAGAATATGCCGCAAGAAGCAATTGATATTATTGTTAGTGATGTAGGTCAACCTACAATAGATAACTTGGCCATACTTAAAGATAAAGAAGATATGTACGGACTAGATCATTTTGACGATGTAGACTTAAAAAGAAGTATTTCACAATTAACTTCATTATCTGCAAAAGTAGTAAAAAGGAAAAGCAATCATATTCAAATAGATCCTAAAGAATGGAATCTAAAAGATGTGTTTGCAATGTTAATAGAACTTCAAAGATTTCCTTTGCAAATCATTCTAAAAAATGGTAACGAATATAAAAATTTATCTCAGTCTCATAAATGCTTGAAGTATATTATAGATGAGAGCGATATAGGAGTAATATTTAGGTTAGATAATAACAAAGAAGAAAATATTTCCTTTAATCAATACATTAAAGATAACAAATTAAATTCTACGGTTGCAATTACTCAAAAAGTTGTGTATACTAATACTAGTAAAATAACAAAACCTTTAATTGATTGTGGCTGGCAACCTAAGGCAGTATTACGGTTAGGTAGTGAAAATACTAGTACTGAGGTTTCAGCATTTGTTAGTGATTGTGATTTAGACGTCCATTATGACACAGAGGTATCTCCTTATCTAAGCACTTCATATAGAGGTATTGGTCAAGGTCGTATTGAGAAAATATAAATGGCAAGTTGTAAACTTATTATAGAAGACGAAGTAAACATTAAGTTAGAAGGATTAGAAGTAGACGTTAGACGTAAACTTTCTAATGCTCTTAAATTTGAAGTGCCATATGCAAGGTATATGCCGCAATATAAATTAGGTCGATGGGACGGTAAAGTTGCATTTTTTGGTATTGGCGGTACTGGATATGTAAATCATTTAGATACTATAACACAAGTTTTGCAAAAAAATAATGTTGAAATTATAGACATTGAAGACAGACGACAACCTATTCAATTAAACTTTAGTACAATTACAGAAGAGTTTTGGGGCGACACATGTTGGCCCAAAGGACATCCTGCTGAAGGTCAACCAATACGCTTGCGTGATTATCAAGTCGAGGTAATCAATAACTTCATGCAGACTCCGCAGGCACTGCAAGAAGTAGCAACTGGAGCAGGTAAGACTATCATCACAGCTACACTGAGCAAAATCACAGAACCATACGGGCGTAGCCTTGTTGTAGTTCCAAATAAGAGTTTGGTAACACAAACTGAAGAAGATTACATTAACTGTGGTTTAGATGTAGGTGTATACTTTGGTGATAGAAAAGAGCTAGGCAAGACTCATACAATATGTACTTGGCAAAGTCTTAATATTCTTGATAAGAAATTTAAAGACGGAGAAGCAGTATTGAGTCTTGCTGAATTCTTAGAGGGTGTAAGTACAGTGATTATAGATGAAGTTCATCAAGCAAAAGCAGAAGTACTAAAGAATTTACTAACAAGAAATTTACGTAATGCTCCAATTAGATGGGGACTTACTGGAACGATACCGAAAGAATCTTTTGAATTTGAAAGTATACATGCCAGTATAGGACCTGTCATTGGGCAAGTAAGTGCAAAAGAATTACAAGATAAAGGAGTTCTTTCTCAGTGTCATGTAAATGTTGTTCAGTTATTGGACACAGTTGAACACAGAGATTATCAATCAGAATTAAAATATCTTGTTACAAATAAAGACAGAATATCATATATAGGCAAATTATTAAACAATATTAAAGAATCAGGTAACACACTGATACTTGTGGATAGAATCTCAGCAGGTGAAATGCTACAAGAACTTATACCAGGATCAACTTTTGTAAAAGGTGATGTAAAACTAAAAGACAGAAAAGAAGCATACGATGAAATTAACACAGGAACTAACCATGTGGTTATTGCAACCTATGGAGTTGCCGCTGTTGGTATTAATATTCCTCGCATTTTCAATCTCGTCCTTATTGAGCCTGGCAAAAGTTTTGTAAGAGTTATTCAAAGTATAGGCAGAGGCGTAAGAAAGGCAAAGGACAAAGACTTCGTACAAATATGGGATCTTACAAGTACTTGTAAGTTTGCGAAGCGGCACCTTACCCAAAGGAAGAAATTCTATAAGGAGGCGCAATACCCATTTACCATAGAAAAGGTAGATTGGAATTAATATGAGAATAATGACATTAGATAACGAATGTTTTTTGCTGAATAATCTTCCTGACGAATTACAAGACGATATTAGATTTGCAGTATTAGATAATTCAGATCCAAAAAATCCTGACTTCTTTTTCATTCCTTTAATTTTCTTAGAATCATTTACTGCACCAGCAATGGTTATGGAAATTAATGGGAAGGAAATAATGATGCCAGTTGATTGGAGCATAGCAGTTGGGGATAGTCATAGCGGTAATGACTTAGAAGTTCTTCCACTTACAAGTATAAACGATAGAGGATTTGAAGCATTCTTATTCAATCCTTTGACTAGTTTCAAAACAGATTTTGGAGATATAAAAATTACACATTTCTATAATGATGTAAAATGGTATTTTCCAAAAACAAAAAACGGACAACTATTAGCTATCCCTTTAACCGAAGGAGCTAATCCTTTATGTGCGTACTTTATTAAAGATATATCACGTCAAAGTGAAATTATAGAATATGCCAAGTTGTTATAGGAGATATAATTATGGACTATGTAATACTACAAGAAAAAATTACAGAAAAATTTATGGAAATAGCAAAAGGATGTTCACCCGGCAATAACTGGATTCTAGGCGCTACAAACAGAGTGCCTCAAGTTCTAGCAGAAATAGCAACAGAGGTAGTAAAGGAATATGAAAATGAAAGCAGGTAAGATTTGGGGTCAGACAGAACTTATTCATGCTAACGGTGTACTTGAGTTCCACCGTATTGAATACAAAGCAGGATACAAATGCTCAGAGCATGAGCATCAGTATAAATGGAACGGATTCTTTGTTGAATCGGGCAAGATGCTTGTTCGAGTTTGGCAAGATGATCAAGGGCTAGTTGATGAAACTATCCTTGAAGCTGGAGACTTTACACAAGTAAAGCCTGGCAAGATTCACCAGTTTGAAGGTTTGGAAGACGGTGTCGCTTTTGAACTATACTGGGCGGAGTTTAACCACGATGACATTGTTCGTCGTACTTCAGGCACAAAGACATAACGGAGAGAAATATGTTAGAAAAACTATTCGGTCTATCAAAGGCCGGTACTACAGTGAAGACAGAAGTAATGGCAGGTATTGCTACGTTTCTTACAATGGCTTACATTACTGTTGTCAATCCAGCTATCCTTTCAACAGAAGGATCAGGAATGGCATTTGGCGCTGTATTCACAGCCACAATTATTGCGGCAATTATTGGTACATTGATTATGGGATTATGGGCTAACTGGCCTGTAGCACTAGCACCAGGTATGGGATTAAATGCATTCTTTACGTTTGGTGTAATTTTTGGTATGGGTTATACATATCAACAAGCGTTGGCTGCTGTGTTTGTAGCAGGTTTGGTGTTTATTGCGTTAAGTGTAACACCAGCACGTAAGTACATTATTAATAGTATTCCTAAGTCAATGAAGTTAGGCGTAGGCGCAGGTATTGGTCTGTTCCTTGCGATCATTGGACTTAAGAATGCCGGTGTTGTTGTTGACAACCCTGCCACACTTGTGGGACTTGGTGATGTAACAAGCTGGCCTGTACTATTGACAGGACTTGGCTTTATTATCATGGCCGTGTTAGATAAACGTAAAGTACCAGGCGCAATTATCCTTGGTATTCTTGCTGTATCAATTATTGCATGGGTTACCGGGATTGCAAATCTTGGAGGTTTAGCAGGCGCTATTCCAAATCCAGATCATGCATTTAGTATGGACTTTAGTGCTTTGTTTACAGCTGGATTCATAGGTGTAGCATTTGCATTTTTGTTTGTAGACTTTTTTGACACAGCAGGCACACTTACAAGTGTTGCAAATTTAACAGGCAAAGTAAACGAAGACGGTGAAGTAGAACAAATTGATCGTGCTTTATTAGCTGATTCAGTTGCTACAACAGCAGGTGCGTTAGTTGGTACAAGTAACACTACAAGTTATATTGAAAGTGGTGCTGGTATTAAAGAAGGCGGCAAAACTGGACTTACAGCAGTCACAGTAGCAGTACTATTTGGTGCTTGTTTATTCTTTGCTCCACTAGCACAAAGCATTCCTGCTTTTGCTACAGCACCTGCTCTCATATTTATTGCAACTTACTTTCTACGTAATGTTGCAGATATTGATTGGAGTGATGTTACAGAATATGCTCCAGCAGTATTGGCGGCAGTGTTAATGCCGTTAACATTTAGTATTGCACACGGAATAGCATTAGGCTTTATTGTATATGCAGTTATAAAGGCATTGAGTGGCCGTACTAGTGATTTAAATATAGGTAGCATTGCTATTGCTGTTATAAGTGTAATTTACTTTACAGCAGTTTAATGGGAAACTTGATACCTAATCAACCTTTGATATACGAGCGTAGCAACGGTGTTGTTTACGCTCGTTATCGAGACTCTCCACATAATACAATACCAAGGTGGATAGTTGGCGGTGACCCTTCAAGTGTTTCGGAAGCACAAGGAGAACTATTAAATTACAATGAATGGCTTAAATTATGCGATCTTTCCAAAAACAACCCAACACTTGAAAAATTACTTGACAAATTAGTTACAATGTATTATATTATTAAACATGACTCAGACAAAACTTCCAATTAAAGATATACTAGCAGCAATTGACATGGGTGCAAAAAACGTCTGGGATGAAATAACAGACGAAGAGCGCAAACAGGTTAGTTTCTGGTTACTTAATAGATACGTAAGTTCAGTAAACGGAAATAGAGAAAAACAAGAGCTTGCGGTTTTCAAAACTAACGAGTATTACAATAAACATTATATGGATATTAGTAAACATCCAAAACTCCAATGGCAATTACTATGTATGAGTGGCAACACAAAAAAGATAGAATTTCATCAGTGGATTGGGCATAAGAAAAAAGGCAATAGCAATTCAAATGGTGTAAAGTTACTTGCACAATTATATCCTAATATGAAACAAGACGAGGTAGAACTACTTGCTAGAATATCTACAAAAGCCGAACTCAAACAACTGGCTAAAGAACATGACATCGAAATCAAACTCTAAACCATATGTATGCGAATATTGTAATACTGGATACACACGAGAAAAAACTCTTGCAGTGCATATGTGTGAACAAAAACGTAGAGCATTACAACGAAATGAAAAGAGAGTAACACTTGGGTATTATGCATTTAACCAGTTCTATAAATTAAGCGCAGGTGCGAAAAAAGAAAAAACATATGAAGAATTTTGTAAATCTCCTTACTATAATGCTTTCGTCAAGTTTGGTTCGTTTATCAATAATGTGCGTCCCCTATATCCTGAGCGTTATATTGATCATGTTGTGACTAGCGGAGTTAAACTTGATCACTGGTGTAGAGAAGAGATGTATGAAAAATATGCTATAGAGCTTATCCTTAAAGAAGATGTTACAACAGCTTTAGAACGTAGTGTACAAACTATGTTAGAATGGGCAAGTGAGAATGAACCTGCGCCCTGGAATCATTACTTTGATCATATCAGTTTAAATAGAGCGGTTTGGCATATAAAGGACGGTAAGATTTCTCCTTGGCTCATATTAAATTGTAGTAGCGGTAAGGAAATGCTAAGTAAATTGAATGACGAGCAACTAAATCTGATTTATCATATTATGAACCCAGAACATTGGGCTATGCGATTTAAGAGAAATCCAAAAGATGTAGAGTTAGTCAAGGAAATAGTGAAAGAGAGTAAATTATGAAAATACTAATTTTTGGTCTTCCGGGATCAGGAAAAAGCACCCTTGCAGAACCTTTTGCAGACTTATTAGGTGGTGTTTGGATCAATGCCGACAAAGTAAGAGAAAAATACAACGACTGGGACTTTACTCCGGAAGGACGTATTAGACAAGCTCAACGTATGAAGCACTTGGCAGACGGAGTAGTTATGTCAGGAAAAATTGCCGTAGCAGATTTTGTATGTCCAACAGAGCAAGCACGTTTAGAGTTTGATCCTGATTACACCGTATGGATGGATACTATTACAGAAGGTCGATTTGAAGATACGAATAAGATGTTTGAAAAACCAGCTTCATATAATTATCATGTTGCTAATTGGTTTGATGACACACATGTTCAACTATTAGAAGTTGTCAAAAATTATATGAAGAGCAATGGAAAAAGTTGAAAAGAAACGGCATCTTGCTAAAGCCGTCACTTGGAGAATAATAGCAAGTATTACAACAGCAATAATAGCATTTACATTTGGATTACCCCCAAAAGCAGTAGGTGCAGTATTTGTTGCAGATTTAATTATTAAGTTTTTGATGTATTATGCCCATGAAAGGTTATGGTACAAACACATAAAGTATGGAGTTAAAGAATGAGTTTCGATTGGCAAAAACCTACAGCAGAAATGTTAGGAAGATGGCAGCCGTGGCATGATGGTCACACTGCCTTATTTAAGAAAGCATTACTAGAAACAGGACAGGTGTGTATTATGATACGTGACGTAGGAGGTATTGTAGGGCAAGATGCAGGCGGTGGACGTACAGTTGCCCAAACTGATAATCCATTTGATTACGACACAGTAGTTGAAAATATTAAATCAGGATTAGCAGAACATGACTTTACATACGGTGAAGAGTATGTTATAATGCAAGTGCCAAATATTGTTGACATTAGTTATGGCCGAGGTGTAGGTTATACATTTACACAACACGACTTAGGCGAAGAAATACATAATATTAGTGCTACACAAATTAGAGCTAAATTAAGAGAAGAAGGTAAACTCTAGTGCCGGATATTGATATAGATTTTGCAGATAGGTCTATTATACTAGATAAGATAATGCATCGTGTTGCTAAACTTGACAACGAAAAGAAGCACAACACAGGAATCTATGTCACAGAAATTCCCCACAACCCAATAGATAAATTAAGCACAATTGATTATAAGAGTGCAGAAGAACGTGGATACTTTAAACTAGATTTTCTTAATGTAAGTATATACAAAGACATAAGAAATGACGAACACCTAACAGAACTAATGGGTCACGAACCTATGTGGGATTTGCTTACTTACAAAGAATTTAGTGATCAATTATTTCATGTTGCTGGACATCATACGGTATTACAAACTATGAAACCTTCAACTATTGAACAATTAGCAGCTGTATTAGCTATAATCCGTCCAGCCAAGAGGCACCTAGCGAACGAAAGCTGGGAGACGATAATGAAGGAAGTTTGGATTAAACCTGAAGAAGGTTATTACTTTAAGAAAGCACATGCGATATCATATGCGATGGCTGTTGTTGTTCATATGAATTTAATTTGTGAAAAGATTAGTGCGCAAAGTGCTGGTAGCTAGTTTTTTGGTTTCCTTACCAACTGCACACTTTTACGTTTAATTCTCTTTACCACTAGGTTATTTAAATTCACTGCAGGTCCAATTGTAACTTTTACATCTTTAGAATTCATTGTTATAATAGAATAATTTAAATTTTGTATTTCTGAGCGCAAGAAAATATTTATGGGAATCATTCGATTGGATTCCCACCACCAAGCATTTCCTAATTCAATTAATCTGTGTTTATCCTCATCCGTTTTCAGCATGGTGTATACATACATGCTTGTCACGTATTGGTCCTGATTAATTATAATACCCACATACTCTTGGCCCCCGTAAGTAACAACGGACAAAAATGGAAAGTTTTTTTCAATATCTTTTAATAGCATTGTTTCCGATAAATATGTTTATGCAAATTACACCTAGATATTTAGTCAATAATAGAGTAACCGTCATAGCAGATATGGCGGGATTAGTCACGGAGTATAAACAAGTGTATCAGAGACATTTAATGGCCTATAGAGGCATAGACAACACATTACAATTTAAGATCCTAAATTCAGATCAAAAACCAATTGATTTGTCCGGATACGAAGTTATATTTCAAGCATTTAATGAAAGTAAATCACTTACAATTAATAGGACTGCAACAATTAATCCTAACATCAAAGGACTTACTGAAGTCGTAATAAGTGAAAACGATTTACTTAATTATAAAGATCAATACCTTTCTTACAGTTTGCATTTAGTTGATGAGCTTACTAAACAAAAAACTATTACATACAGCGACGCTAGTTTTGGAGCTTGCGGCACAATAAGTATTGAAAGTTGTGCTTACCCTGGTCCAAAAGAAAGTTATGAAGTTTCTACATTTGTACAAGACAATGATAGTTATTGGTATACAGAATCTGTAGAAGCTGAACCTGCAATTAATGGTAATGAAGCATTACACACTGTTGTATTCTATACTGATGGTTATGATGGCGATATCACAATACAATCAACTTTAGAAAATAGTATAGACGGTTCTAGTATTGTAAATTGGGCCGATGTAGATGTATTATCTTTTGATGGCACTGAAACCACTCCTGTGCCTTATAACTTTTACGGAGTTTATAGTTATTTACGATTTGTTGCATCAAAAGATCCTGAGAACAAGATAATCAAAATATTAGTTAGAAATTGATTGACTTTTAACACTTACTAAGCTATACTATTAATATGAGTGTAATAAGTGATACAGTTCTGACATACTTACCAGCCAAGAGGAAACAAACTCCTAGTGGTTGGCTATCCTTTAACGCACAGTGTTGCCATCACAATGGACACAGTGCAGACACTCGCGGTCGTGGTGGCTTGATTGCTAACCCAGATGGCGGCATTAGCTATCACTGCTTTAACTGCGGCTTCAAAGCAAGCTGGCAACCGGGCAGGAACTTCTCACACAAGTTGCGTAAACTCTTACAATGGATGGGAGCACCTGACGATGTAATCAACAAGGTGGCACTTGATGTAATGAGAGAGAATGAAGGCGTACAAGCAAAAGAACGTATTGCTGAACTGCCTTCATTCAATACTGTCCCGTTGCCAGAAGATGCTGTCAAGATCACAGACATTACAGACTTTACAAAATTTAGTATGGCTGTACTTGAATATATGGCTCAACGAAGTCTGAACGTAGATGATACAGACTATTATTGGAGCCCAAGCCTAGGGTACCGTGATAGATTGATCATACCCTTCTATTACGAAGGTAGGGTGGTAGGTTGGACTGGACGTTCAGTAGTACCTGACAAGAAACCCAAGTACCTAACAGAAGTACAGCCTGGATACGTATACGGACTAGATGAGCAACGTCATAGCAAAGTGTTTGCTATTGTATGTGAAGGTCAGCTTGACGCTATACACGTAGAAGGTTGCGCACTAGGAGGGTCAGAAATTTCAGATCAACAAGCAATGCTACTCAACAGACTACAGAAGCAGATCATTGTAGTACCTGATAGAGACAAGGCAGGGTCCAAGCTCGTTGAACGAGCAATTGAACTAGGGTACTCAGTAAGTATGCCAGAGTGGGCACCAGACGTAAATGATATTGGAGATGCTGTTGATAAGTACGGTAGACTATATACACTGCATAGCATTGCTACTAGCACTGATGAGTCTCCTTTGAAAATTAGATTGCGAGCAAAAAAATGGTTTACTTAAAGAAATTATGGAATATTGTATCTTGGCCTTATGCTAAGATTAAAGAAGAAATAGAATTTAGACGAAAGGTAAAGGAACTCCGCAAGAAGGATCCGTTTATATACAAATGATAACTTGGGGTATGGTAGGTAACAGCCATGACGCTAGTCTAGCTGTATTTGATGATGATAGATTATTATGGGCAAGTCTTGCAAAAGATTTCTCCGGAATTAGTAATGACCCTAACTTCAATTGGACACAATTAGAAGTTGCACGACAGAGCTATGGACCGCCTTCTAAGGTTATCTGGTATGAGCGTCCACTACTCAAGACACTGCGTCAATGGAGAGCAGGACAGGGTTGGTTACTAGAGGAAAATAACATAAAGAAATATCTTCAACGTTGGGGCATTGATTGCAAAATTGAGTATACTCAGCATCATGAATCTCATGCGGCTTATGCTTACTATACACAGCCTCATGATGATTGTGCTATTATTTGCTTAGATTCAATAGGTGAATTTGAGACCCTAACCATATGGCACGGAAAGAACGGCAAGCTCAAGAAGATATACAGCCAAGGGTATCCACATAGCCTAGGACTTTTCTATAGTGCTATGACACAACGCTTAGGCCTTGTACCACAACGTGACGAATATCTTGTAGCCCAGATGGGAGAAAAAGGCGACCCTCATAAATTTATTGATATATTAAGACAAGATATTATAAATTTCAAATATGGGTCTCCAAAGATAACATTGAAAGAAAATTTACATAGAGGGTGTCGTTGGTGGATGCCCGAAATATTAGAAAATGATTATAATAACTTAGCTGCTTCTGTACAACTAATTTTTGAATATTGTATAGTAAATCTATCGCACTATACCAAAAAACAAACAGGGTCAGAAAATTTAGCTCTAGCTGGCGGTGGAGCCCTAAATAGACAAGCAGTTGATAATATATCAAAACAATGGAATCATGTATGGGTTCCAAAGAATCCGGGAGACCCCGGAAGTTGCATAGGCGCTGTACTTGCAAAACGGCAAACATTTGTTGATATATCCAAAGTTTGGTATTGACGTAAACAACTAAAGACTATATAATAAACACATGACTAGACAAAATACAGATTACGGCTACGACATACAAAAAGTTTATTTAGAAATGATGCTAACAGACGCAGAGTCGTTTGTCAGATGTCAAGCAGTTTTTGACGATTCTGTTTTCGATAGAAAGCTACAACCGTCTGCAAAATTTATAAATGAATACGTAGTAGAACATAATGCTATGCCTACATTCGATATGGTAAATGCTGCAACTGACAGTAATTTAAAGCATCCAGGTGAATTAGCAGAAAATCATTATGACTGGCTATTAATGGAGTTTGAAACATTTAGTAGACATAAAGCATTAGAAGCAGCTATTCTTACTAGTGCTGATTTGCTTGAGAAAGGTGAATATGGTCCAGTTGAAGACTTGGTTAAGAAAGCTGTTCAAATTGGTCTTCAAAAAGATCTTGGTACTGATTATTGGGCAGATCCTAAGAGCCGTTTGGAAGCGATCAAAGACAAGAACGGACAAGTAAGCACAGGCTGGCCTGCACTTGATAAGAAATTATTTGGTGGGTTCAACAGAGGAGAGCTGAATATATTTGCAGGTGGTAGTGGTTCGGGTAAGAGTTTGTTCTTAGCAAACTTAGGTGTGAACTGGGCACTGGCAGGATTGAATGTAATCTATTTGACATTTGAACTTTCAGAGAACTTGGTGAGTATGCGTGTAGATAGTATGACTACAGATATTCCAAGCAGAGACATCTTCAAGAGCATCGACGATGTTGAAATGAAAGTTAAGATGATTGGTAAGAAGTCAGGTGCGTTCCAAGTTAAGTATATGCCAACAGGCAAGAATGCAAACGATATACGTTCGTATTTGAAAGAATATGAGATTAAGACAGGCAAGAAAGTAGATGTGCTACTTGTAGACTACTTGGATTTGATGCATCCTATTGCGGCTAAGATTAGTGCAGAAAACTTGTTTGTTAAGGACAAATATGTGTCAGAAGAACTACGTAACTTGGCTATGGAACTAAACTGTTTGTTTGTTACAGCATCGCAGTTGAACAGAAGCTCAGTAGAAGAGATTGAATTTGATCACTCGCACATCTCGGGTGGTATATCTAAGATCAATACAGCAGACAACTTGATTGGTATCTTTACTAGTAGAGCTATGCGAGAGCGTGGGCGTTATCAGATACAGTTAATGAAGACACGTTCAAGTTCGGGTGTCGGACAAAAGATTGATCTAGAGTTTGATGTAGATAGTTTACGTATACGTGACTTAGGTGAAGATGAAGAATATCAAGAATTTAATAAGCGTAAGTCAACAGTGTTTGATCAAATTAAACGAGGCGGGCAAACTCCAGAACCTGAGCAAATAAGAGAAGATCCTAGCGAAGGTGATACAGTAGGAAAAATTAGAGCGCAAACAGATAGTACAAAGTTAAGACAGTTTCTTAATAATTTAGGTGATGAATAATGCTACGAAAAATTAAATCTACAGAAAAACATTTGATAGTAAATGATCCTGTCAGACCGCACATAGAATTTGAGTGGAGAGTTTCAAACGGCAGAGAAATTTATATATTAGAAGATGATAATACACAAGAAATTAAGGCTGTTATTTGTGTTGCATATACAGATGAAATTCCTACAAATGAAGATGATATGAATAATGTAGGTGATAAAGTTGCTGTGTTCTATACTGTATGGAGTCATGCAAAAGGAGCAGGTAGAGATATTGTTTTCGCTGTAGCAAATCATATTAAAGAAAATAAACCAAAAGTCGTGTATTATGTTACACTAAGTCCTTTAACTGATATGGCCAGAAACTTCCATATTAAGAATGGAGCAAAGTTTTTGAATAGACATTTAGATTGTCAAAACTTTGAATATTATGTATAATGAAGTTTATAGATGAAAAGAAAACATTTGAACTTAATGAAAATGCAAAATTAGAAATTGTATACATTAACGATAGTCCCTATCATTATATTCAAATTACCGACTTCTACAAACATCCAAAGTTAGTAAACGAATTAGCACACACTATTCCTTTATCCAATGACCCTGATATGGCAGGAGGTCTACCGACTGGTCCAGACAGTGGTAGAATAAATGCTACTTACAATTTAACACACTTTACAGAATACTTTGGTGATATAATTAGTGAACACTTTGAGCCTACACTATCTCTTAGACCAGGAAAAGAAGAGAGTTTGAGAGACTGTCTTAGTAGAACAACATTTATGATCAACGTAATGACAGGTAACAATCTGCCTGTTAGATGTCCCCATGTAGATACATTTGAAGATGGCTTTTATGCAGCCAGCATAGGTTTAACACCACCTAGCGAATGTAAAGGAGGCACAGCATTCTATAACTTTACAGGTGAATTTCCTTCACCTGAAGCAGCAGTTGAAGATATTACAGAATATATGTCGGATAGTGCTGGTAATTGGAAAATGATCCATTTAGCAGAGCTTGCTTGGAATAAGTGTATTATCTATCCTAGTAACTGGTGGCATCATGCATATGTAAAGCCTGGCTGGTTTACAAACGGCAGTTATAGACTAACACAACAAATGTTTATCTAATTTGTCAAAATTATCTTTGTGGTATTTTCAAAAGCTAAATACTCTGCGTTGGAAGCAACGACTAGGCATTTAGAAAAACACAAAGAGGCTAACATGGCAACAGATTTAGAAAACATACAAAGGCTATTAGATAGATTCAAAAGGCCTATCCCACCCGGAGACGAATATCAAAATCGTTTAGCTGAAGAATTTGAGCTCATTCTCTCTCAGCGATTCACTGATTACTTCCTACAAATCTGCGACATTATAGACATTACCTCGGACCTAACTCACATGACACGTGGGTCAGCAGGGTCGAGCCTAGTCTGCTACTTGTTGGGTATTACAGATGTAGATCCAATAGAGTGGCGCATACCTGTGGCACGGTTCATGAACCCTTTGAGGGACGACTTACCGGACGTGGATATAGACTTTGAACATCATCGACAGACGGAAGTCATGGAAAGGATATTCCGCAAATGGCCCGGCAAGACCGCACGACTAAGCAACTACGTCACCTACAAAGAAAAGTCAGCTCGTAGAGAAGCTGCTAAACGTTTAGGTGCCACAGGTAATCTTCCACGCAACTTTACCTACGAATCAGTAGGAGTTGATCCCAAAGAAGCCAAGCGTATAGAACGCAAGCTCATGGGCAAGAAGAGAGCAATATCAAAACACTGTGGAGGCATCGTAATGTTCACTAGGCAACTACCTAAATCACTAATATCACAAGACAA
>Ga0222719_10000113_pt1 | contig 79897 bp, 108 predicted proteins | sample C33_34DmetaG_FD_165039 | JGI IMG/M metagenome (GOLD analysis project Ga0222719, IMG submission 165039) | Estuarine water microbial communities from San Francisco Bay, California, United States - C33_34D | ecosystem: Environmental > Aquatic > Marine > Unclassified | place: USA: California...
TATAAAGCATTGCCAGAAGATCTCAAAGAAGAAATTAAGGATATTCAGATTACACTTGGATATAAGTCGGGTAGTTACAGTCCAAGTAAGTTCTTTATCGAACATCACAGCGAAGATAAACCCTTTAGATTAGTTCATACTAATGATGCAGGTTATACAGGGTTGTATTTTCCTTTCTTGCAAATTTTTGGAATGCCTGGAAAAACAGAAGAACAGTTTAATGATTTAATGGGCAGACTTATTGAACACGTAACACAACCTCAGTTCTGTTATGATCACGAATGGAATGATGGTGATATTGTTATTAGTGAACAATGGCTAAGCATACACAAAAGATGGGCGTTTGATAAAATGGAAGACCGAGTTCTTCATAGGATAGCATTTAATTATGAAAACTTATTATAAACTTTTAGAATACAGTCCAGACATGGACTTGACAGAGTTTTACAAAGAAGCCGCCGCACAAGGTTATGTAAACAATTCAAATCAAAAAATTATGATTGATGCGTTTAACAATGAAGAACGTGCTCAGGTATGGATACTATTTAAAGAAGATAAGGCCATAGGTGCAGTTGCCGCACATACATTTCCCGAGATGGGTGAAAACAGTTATCGTATATTAACAAGAACTTGTGCTGTGGGAGGAATGATGCATTCTGCAGGATCAATGGGTAAAATGAAACGCAACGAAGATATTACATCACGTTTTTATGTACCTAAGATGATTGAATGGTGTGGTAAAGATAGTAATATGTATTGTACCACAAATGATTTAGAAGGTGGTTCACAACGAGCAGTACACAGGGTTTGGTTACCAATTATGACTAAGCAAGGACTGTTTACTAAAATTAAAGAAATAGATTATAGGGGTGTAGTACAAACTGTATGGAAATTAAATCCAGATAACTTTTTAGAACACCTTGAAAATAATCCGTGGGAAGATCATGTTTTATTATAAGCATATTGATATAGATAATAATATTTGTGAAGAAATAAAAAAATGGGGTATTGATAATATTCAAGACTGTGATACACCTTTTTTAAAACTTAATTTACAAAAATTTAATGATGAATGTCCTTTATTTTTAGAATGGACTAAACAAAACAATATTGAAACAGAATGGGTAGTAGGCATTAAAGTAAATGCTCGGAATGGTCAAGATACAACCAAAGTACCGCACACTGACTTAAGGCCAGAAGATAAAAATTTTGCACTTAATTTTCCTGTAGTAAATTGTGAACAAACTTATACTTGTATGTACAAATTACTAAAAGGAAAAGAAATTATAATTAATGATACTTCTATTGCAGGCGGAGATGCTGATTATAAAGTTTTTAGTCCGGATAGTACGTTTGAAGAAGTTGCTAAGTTTTATTTGACTCAACCTACATTATTTAACACTAACATACCGCATCAAGTATATAATAAAACTGATGAAGATCGTTTAAGTTTAAGTCTTAGATTTGTAAGTAATCCTAAAGTGGATTAGACCATAGATACCCAAGCACTACCATCGTAGAATACTGGATAAGGTACAGAACCTGCTGAACTTGCAGGATCCCAATCAACTTTGTTAGCAACAGCAATCATACCAATAATTGGAGTAGTTGGAGCCGCTGTTTGTGGTTCTAATGTAAGAACACCATTAATGTCTACAGTTGATCTTGCATCACCTCTGTTGACACCAAGTTGACCTGCACTATCAAAGATCATTCCTTTGACATCTGGTGCACTGTTAGTTCCTGCGTTTGTATAGAATTCAATCTGACCTGGTGCTTGGTCGTCGGCAATAGTTCCGTTTGGATCTAATCTAAATGATATACCTGATGAAAATACCTTAGTACCACCACCAAAGTCTGGATCAAAAGCAGTAGCAGTTATATTTGAGATATAATAACCTGCTGTACCTTTAACTTCGTTGCCTGACAACGAACCATCAATATTTGTAAATCCGCCATAGTATCCATTAAACACCATACCAGATACCTGTGTATCAGTTGCACCATTTAAGCCGTTAATTCTAATAGCAGTGTTGTAATCTCGATTCCATGCTTGTAAAATTGTACTTGTCGGCTCACTTGGATTACTGATGTTAAATAATGCAGTTGTTGATTCAACTGAATCGTTTACAATATTTACAACACCGTTATTCAATAATACTTTTGAATTTACACCATCAACAAGAAGTGTTGAATCATCGCCAAATACCGAACCTGTTAGATCGGCAGTAATTGATTGAATAGCGCCACCATCGAAATTAATGTCTCCTGGTTTCCAATAACCATTAGCATCATCCCATAGCAAGTACTGTCCGTCGGTTGGTGCTTGGAGTCCTGTCATTGCAACGTCGCCAAACAGTCCAACACTCTTACTACCAAGTTGGGCATCTAAATCAAAAGAATCAAAATTTTCATCGCCTACTACCCAACCACCTTGACTACCGTCCGGATTGTTTAGGGTTGCGTCATACTTAAGAATTTTGCCTGTTACTTTACCTGTAGTATCAACGTTATTAAGATCGCTTAAATTCTGCACAACCTCTAAAGTTTGTGCGTCCCATTGTGTACCAGTCCATGTAAGTAATTGATTTGTTGCAGGGTTAATAGAAGGATTTACATCGGTTAAGTTACCAATACTTAGATCTGGATTGATTTGAATACCGCCGGTTGTAACACCGTCACCTACCCATAATTTACCTGTATCTGTTACAAATATCGGCTCACCTGCCGCTGGGTTAGAGCCTGTTAAAGCCGCTCTTTCCGCCTCTAATCCTCTTCTAATTTTAAGTGCCATACTTATTAACTCCTGAAGTCTTTATGCTATATGTATTTATTCTTTTTGACTTCTTTTAATAATATACATTATTTACGTATTTTAGCGTTTTTAAACACTTTTTGCGTACCTTGTTGTATATCTTTCTTTAAACGTTGACTATCAATAGCAAAGTCAACACTACGTATTTCAGGGCCGTACTGCTCGAAAAGATTCCTAATATCGTTCTCAAATCTTTTCTGAGAGACAGTTGGACTACAGTCAATAATCCATTTTTTCCTGTTCTTGAATGTTACATTAATAGACTGAAGGTATTCAAGAGGTATAGTTTTTACTTCTATATTCTTGAATACTTCAGGCCAATGTCTGATAACATCTTCAGGAAGTTTTAGGTTCCTGTGCCCCATCTAAGTTAAGCCTTGGCTTTTTTCTTAGTAGGTACAAGGTCTTCTGCTTGACGTCTTAATTGTGCCGCTTCTTTGCTTAATCTATCTGCTTGAGAGCGATATGATTTAGCAAGATCTTCATCACTAAGGACATCTTGCTGTGTCGCCGCTACAGGTTCATTTGATGGTGTAGTATCACCAGTTTGAACTTTTACTTCATTAGTAGCAGTTGCAACATTTTGTGTATCTTCTTTAATCGCAAGATCTTCAATTGATACACCTTTTTGTTCAGCAATGATCTTATTAAGTTCGTCTAACTGAATAGAGGTTGTTGTGTCTGGAGTCATTATGATATCCGACGTAGGAACTTTTTGTAGTTTACCTTGTGCATGAAAACGTGATAACATCACACTACCATCTGATAAACGTGTTCGTGCCATTGCTTCAGCAAGTTCATATGCACTTTGTCCTGCAGGAGATTCAACCATCTGCATTAGAACATCATGATCTGAATCTGTTAAGTTTTCAGTTGATACTACCAATGCACTTGAAGCATCTCCAGGAAGAGTTCTGTATGCTACAGCAACTTTTCTTTTATTTGTTTTTAATCTTCCGATATGTTTAATCGCCATTATTTCGTCTCCGGTGTAGGCTCACCTGATAAAGCCGCCGATGCGTCAGCGCCACTTACAGGAGCCGCTGATGTTGCTGGTGCATCACCTTGTTTTGCTTTTGCGGCATCCGCCTGTTGTTTTTGTACTTGCTGTAAAAAAGAATCTAACTTATTATAAGTTGTACCTACAGCCGCCAATTCGTTTGCTTTAAATGCGCCACGTTGTGTAGCAACATCAATAACTGTTCTAAGAGTGTTTAGATCTTGAATAGTTAATTCAACATTACCGCCTTCAGCAGGTGCTTGACCCGGAGCCGGTTGTTGTGTTTTTGTATCAGACATATGTCATTCTCCTTGTTAATTTAGTAATATGCATACTTAATTACTTATTTGTATTTTAAAAGTGGACACGCCAAAGCGAAATATGAAAGTTCTTTTGGATTTTCAAAACCAATTTTCACTTTGCTCTGGATAGTATTGTGGTCGTCTACATTAACAGATCTTCCAATATAATAACGACTTTTACAATTTTTTTCAATCCATGTTACCAAGGATTTGTCCAAATTATATCCTTGATTAAATTCCATATACTCCAGGTGCGGGCCTGGGTATTCTAAACGTCTAATTCCAAAAAAGTTAAGCGGATTTGGTTTCATCTTCATAGTGTGTAGTTACTCCAAATGGTGCTTCTAATGTTTTATTATGATGTGAGTGAATAACAAAAATTGTATCACAATAATCTGCATCACCCCAACTGTCCCAAGTATAACCATCTGTAAACATAATAAATTTCTTAGGAACAATATCATTGTCCTTCATATATCTCCAATTAGCATCAAAGTCTGTGCCACCACCGCCAGTTACTTCATATGATAAAATATCATCATTAGCGGCATCAAAATCTTGTTCGTTGTACACTTCTGTATCAAAACACCATATTTTAATTTTGTAATCTTGATACTGTGCCATAATACCTTGTACTTCGCTTAAAAATATTTGTGCTTGTTTGTTACTAATTGAACCACTCATATCAATAGCAATACACAAATCAATAGTATCTTGAAAGTTTAAGCCAGGAAGAATTGCACCAGTATGCCAACCTTTACGTGACGGACGGCTAAATGTAAAATCGTTTTTAATTGTTGACTGAATCTGTTGTTGGAGTAGTTCTCTCCAATTCATTTTAGGTTCAGTTAACTCCTTAATCATTCGTTCAATTTCTTTTGGAAGATTTCCAGCACCTGAACTTTGTGCAGATGAAATCATAGACTCTTTAATCTCATCTCTAATTTTTCGCAATTCGTCCTTAGAGTACGAAGGTGCTCCTTTGTTTTTGCCTTTTTCTTTTTGGTCACTACCAGATCCTTGACCATCTTTATCCCAGTCAATATGTTCATCAAGAAGTTTACCCAGTTGTTTTAATTCTTCTTCGTCATACTTCGAATAAATTTCATCATATACTTCTTCAGAAGTCCATCCATCATATTTAAAATCTTGGTAAATCGGAATGTCTTTAGGTTTGTCGCCAATTTTATCTCGAACAAGAATATTGTTTACAATATAGTCAGCGGCAATATTATGTACTTGTGGATCACGTTTTTCTCTACGTGTCATATGATCGTATACACAATGCAATATTTCGTGTGCAATGACAAACTCAACTTCTTTATTTGTCATTTTAGCAAAAAACGGAACACTATAAAACAAGTGTCTACCATCGGTAGCCGCAGTAGGACACCAATCACTTGCTTCTTGTACTTTTAGGCGTGTTGCCATATTACCAAAGAACGGATGTCTCATCAACAAACCAACACGAGCAACAATAATTTTATCTAATACTTCTGCACGAAGTTCGTCTGTTACTTCAATTTCTGGTGTTTCTAATACTTCTGTTGTCATAGTGCCTATTCCTTATTGTTTATACTTACAGTATACAGTATTTAATTAGATTTGTCAACCAAAAAAGAATGGGTAGGACACCAAAATGCCCTACCCAAAATGTTAAGACGCTTGAGCGGCAGTAACATATTTCCCGTAACGTTCATGAAATTCATCAAAACACTTAACTTCATCTGGATCGATTGGAAGTTCGTATTGTGTAAGAGCAAGTTTAATACCCATCACAACAAGTTCAGTGTCAAAATTATCCATTGCAAACTTTAAAAAGTTATTGACTTTATCATCAAACTTTTTATCGTTTTTATCACAGGCTTCTTTAAGTTCATAGCAGAGTGAGACAGTTAAGGAATACATGGCACTGATTTCTTTTGTCTTCAACTCTTTTACCTTACCATCTAAAATTTCCGAAGGGTTCGGAAGTTTTGATGCCATCTTACGATGAGCCATAAACTTTACAGCAAGGCCTTCGCCTACTGCACCACTTACCAAATCGGTAGTGGTATTCTCGTCATCGTCATCCTCAAGTAATTCGGATACAAATGACCAAGAACGAGGTGTTGCAAATGAACGACTTGGAGACTTAGGATCAAAGTCATACAAATCTTTCTTTGCAAATGTCAAGTAACCTACAACATCAGTGTGGATCTTGTTTTCGGTTGCCCAAGCAAACCAATCATCAAAATCAACTTTAAGTTCTAAGTGTACGAAACGATTAGCCAATGGTGCTGGCATTCTATAAGTAACGCCTTTGTCTGCGTCACGGTTACCTGCCGCAACAATAAGCACATTGTCAGGCAATACATATTGTCCAACCTTACGGTTAAGAATCAATTGATAAGCGGCCGCCTGTACTGCTGGCGCCGCAGAATTCATTTCATCAAGAAACAAAATAATTGTTTTATGTTTTTTTGCCATTTCTTGAGTTGGCAATTCTTGTGGTGGTGCCCACTTCATTGTATTGTCGTTAGCGGCATAGTATGGAATACCTTTAATATCTGTAGGTTCCCAAAGCGACAAACGAACATCAATGACGTGTGCGTCTAATTGTTTACCAATTTGGTGAATGATATCAGATTTACCAATACCCGGTGCACCCCAGATAAAAATTGGACGTTGTTTGTTAAATGCACGAAGAATACTTTTCTTCGCATTGTTTGGACTAATTGTCCGAGTTGCTATATTTTCCATATTGTACTCCTTGTGTTACTATTTTCAGTGCCATACCTAATTTCTAAGTATGTATATATAATACAGTCACAGTACCAAAAGGTCAAGTGTTTTTTTAATTTTTTTTTGGATTAGGCTTACCAAAATAAGCCAATAAAATCAAGGAGTTAGTTCTTCGTCAGATCTTTTCAATGCTTTAGTAAGGCCATATTTTTTAACATCACCGCTAAAAAGATGTAATTCAAGTGCTTTCTTTTCATCAAATACAATAATCATAGACTTAGTTAAGTAGTAAGGACAGGTAATAAAACGATCTAACCAAATTACTGTATTAGTTGTAAGTTCAAAATCTTGTGGAAATGGTACTTCGTAACTTTGTATATCTAATTTTTCAGTTAAAAATAAGTAACCTGCATCAGTTAATCTCAACCCGCCTGTTTCTTTGGCTCGTGTATTTTGCCACCATGCTGACAAATACTGTGTCACAGTTGCTTCTGTTATACTAATGCCTGCTTGTTTTAAAAAGACCTTTGTATATGTCTCTTTCCAGTTCACTATTTGTTTTCCATCAATGCTACTGCGGCATTGTGATCTTTTTTAGTTACAATACCTTCTCTAAGCAGTTTTTCTCTGTTGGCCATATGCTTCATCTGAATCTCATCTTTGCTACCGCCAAAGTATGCTACAGCATGACCGTCTTCTATCATCATGTCAGTTAATCTTTTATCACCCAAGATAAAGTCGCCTAAGATACGTCCGAACTTTCCTTTTTTATCTTCACCACTTCTATCAATCTCTGTTTTTAATACCTGCATACTTCCTATAGGCATATTATCTTTGACATACTTTTTAGCAGTCAATCCAAAAAGTTTTTCTACTTTGTCTCTTGTTCTTGATTCTGGGGTGTCGATCCCCATCATTCTAACTCTTTCTTTTCTAAGCCATACTCCAAAACCTAAATCTATATCAACATCTACTGTGTCGCCATCTACAACACGTAAAATTTTACACTTATACTCGTACATTGCTTTATCCCTCTTTTACTATTTCGCCCTTGTCTAATTTAACAACTACAAACTCTTCTGTGTTGAATAATGTGTTTAATTTTTTAGCAAGATTGTGTGCATGTCCTGGATTAGAAAATGAAACTTTCTTATATTTAGGTCCAGGAAAACTTGATAGAGAATTTTGAGTTTTTAAGTTAAAAGGCTTTCCTTGATAAAATACTGCCCAGATAGCCTCAGCCGCCAGAATTTGATCTGACTTATAAGTCTTTTTGTCAATATACTCTAACAGTATTTTAGGTTTAGGTCTGCTCATATATACGTGTCCTCATAATAAACTACGTATATATTTATCTTTATTTCTCAGTAATTGTGATATTAAATGCTGTAATGATCCGCGACCTGCGGCATCTACATTTGCATTATTCTTTGAAACCGCCACCGTCCATTTCGACGTTGACTACTTCCTGTTCTGCTCTGACAGCATTTTCCTTAACGTACTTTTCTAAATCGCCATAAAGTCTTGCACTTATTTGCCCTAAAGTTAATGCAAGATTTTTCGCTTGTTGCATAGTAAGTTTAACTTCTTTTGCATTAGAGGACTCAGCAGTTTTTACTTGCTGGATAAAAGTCTCAATTGGTGATGTATTAATTGGATCTTTTGTCATCTGCATTTGCTTTAGATAGTTCTTGACGCATTGTCAGTTCGTCTTTAAATGGACCTTTAGAAACATAGTTTTCAACAGTAACAAGTTTAGGACAAAAACTTCTTACCCAGCCCTTATCAAATTTGATAATATAGTAACCTGCACAGTACAAACTTTTGCTTTTTTTACTTTTTGTAAATAAAGGTAATTTACGTTTTACATCGTACATTGCATTATACGGAACACAAGAAGTTGTAAAACCGTGTACTTCTTTTTCAGGTGTAGTAACAGTTTCAGCATCTTTAATGCCCCATTCGATGTCAATATCTTTGACTAATAGTTTCTCAGTTTCGTAAAGTTTTGTTTGAGTATTACAGCAATACATATAAGATTTATCTTCTTGCTTTGATAAAGTTCCTATACGTTCGCCGTCTTCCTCAACAATCCAAAACTTTCCTGCTACGATAGGGTTGGCTTTAATTCTTGTCATATAATCCTCCAAAGGTTTCTGGTGTTGCAACAGTGGCATTTAAACTTTTATTAGCCGCCAGCGCCGCATATATTCTTGTCCTGCCGTCAATGACGTATTTTTCATTGTCTAATTCTAAAATCAATGGTGGGCGACAAGTTCCTAATTCAACTGCTTCAAGTATTGGTTCTAAAGGAAATTCTCGATCCCTGTAATCACGTTTATCACGTTTTTCCATCTCTTCTATATAAACTTCTTTATACCCTTCTTTGCCACTTATTCTCTTTATGTTTTGTAAAGTATACATATCTTCAGGCATATTATCTAAATTATTTAACTTCAAAATATCATCTATAGATAGATTTTGGACAGGTACTTTATCTAATAATTTACCAATTTTTGTTACTACATATTCACGTAAATAATCATCTATTGGAACCGGACGTCCTAAGTTAACTGGTAGAGATTGTACAAATTCTTTTACTTTTGGCTCTGGACAACCGATTAACTCATAAGCATCTAAAAAATTTTCATCTATTTTTTCCATTAAATATACCTTGCATTCAATGGTTCACTATAACTTTGTACTTGTTCCGATATTCTATTAAGTTCGTGTTTAGCACAAAATTTCATAAGTTTGACACCGACTTGTGATACTTCTTTTGGCTTGCTGTTGTCTGCTATTACCTGTGCTAAAATTTGTTTAATCTCATCAGGTTGTGCAGATAAGTCACAAAGTGTTACGTTACGTTGATAGTCTTCAAGCACACGATGTTCTACACCTTCGTGATCTAACCAACGTTGTAGCATAAGGTTATTCCAGTTGTAACCCTTAGATTGTTTATCTTCAAATGCTTCTTGTAAGCCTACTTTGTTCTTAGTACCTTTTACTCTTACACCCGGATATGCAGAGAATACATTGTCACTTGTATCACCACGCATACATTTTTCAAACAACAACCATTCAGGATTGGGTGCAGGCTTCGGTTCTTTGGTTTTCTTATCGATCACCGGCTTGCCCTTGTCGTCAAAATAACCTTCGTGTGTAATAGTTACATTTTGTACACCATTGTATTGTTTTACGTTAGGCGCAATAAGTTGTGCAAAGTCACCATCTGTACTAATAATAACATGATTATCATCAGGGTGCGATTGTACCCAACCTGCAATCAAATCATCTGCTTCAAGTTGCGGATGTTGCATCACAGTACAATTAGTTTTTGTAGTTACAAAGTCTTTAAACTCATCAAACATTTCCCAGAATACTTCTTCTTCCTCTTGCTGACTTGCAGTAAGAGCCGCACGAGCATCACTTCTATTTCGCTTGTAAGGTTCGTAATAGTCTTTACGCCAACTGCGTCCTTCAAGACAAAAGATAACATGACTACCATCAAAATCTTGCCATGCTTTTCTAATTCCATTTAATGTAATATGAAAAGCCATACCAACTTTGTCTGTAAGATTGCCTCTCACAACATGTCTTGCACGAAAGAATGTGTTAGCAGTATCTACAAGAATATAAGTCATTTTTTGTCCTTAAAATATTTTTCACTGTGTCTATAGTTTATTATACTATTTTTCAGGAGTGTTGTCAACCTGTTGTTTTGATTTTTCTTGTATTTCTTTTAAGACTTCTTGATTCATAAAAGGAATAGCATTCATTTCTTTGTGATCAAAACTGTTTGTTAATCGTAAATCAAAAGCAACACTAATACGTAGATCGTCTCTCGTGTGTGGTTCTACATAGTGCGGAGTACAACTTGGAAATATTACACAACCTCCTTTTTTGTTTGGCAGTGCAATTTTTGATTCTGGATCAAACTGCGAATGATACACAGTGTTTGTATGATAATCACCAAAATGCATATTACCACTTAGATATGAATCTGGTTGTGCACCGTGGGCATGTGAATCCATTCCCTCATCTTTTCGTAAAATGTTTGCCCAACAAACAATTTGTAAATCTTTAAGTTCTAATTGTTGCTTTTGTACATATTCAAGATATGAATATCTTAAAAAAGTAAGCAACTCTTTAAAAGAAGGATTATCTTGTTCCAGTAAATTATAACGACCAAATCTTGTAGTAATGTGATTTTGATCTAAACCGGTACCACCTGTGTTTGTATAATCGTAGTCAAGAATAGTTTTTTCGTTGTTTTCAATCCATGTATGAATATTATCAACATGTTGGAGATCAGTCCAATTGGTTAACCAAAGAGGAATATTCCAACTTGGTGAAAACTCTGTTTGCGGGTGATAACTTTTAATTCTAATTAACGACACTATTTGACCTCCGATTTACCGTCACCTAAGTTTTTCGTATTAATATATCCTGCTCCTCTATCCGGATTGTGACCTTCTTCGGATAAAACATTTCTTGCAAGATCTTTAAACCACATATCAACTATTTCTTCATTTGATTCGCCTTGGTATCCAGCATCTATTAGTTGCTCGATAAACTCGTTATTCCAATCAAGTTCAAAAAAGCCGTTTCGAATGTTGTCTTTGTTTATTTGTGTATCAAGTACTCCTACCCAAGGCTTCTTGGCCTTAGTTGCCTCTTCTTTTTCTTTCATCATTAAATCTTTGTGAGAAAGTTCTTTTGTTTCAGTTTGTTTCTTTTTAAACATATTTTTTAGTTTATCCATCATAATCCAGCCTTTCTTGCTTTGACGTCCAGCGTCTCATTAAGTTCCCCAAGCGTTTCCGAAGATGTCGACGTGTAGTCTGGGGGTATAGCGCCAGCCTCGCTCCATTGCCAATTCTGCGACTCCTCTTGTATTGAGTTTGTATTCTTCCGATCTCCCACCCAAGGGCATAACATATACAGGGACATCAATGCCTTCTTTGCGATATTCATCAACCGCTTTAGCCACTTCGTCCACATCATATTCATCAGCCACAACAAACTTGAAATACATATCACTATTAGGTACATCAAAGTAACTACGAGCAATGTCAGGCTTGATAGCAGTATCCCAAGGCTCTCCGCTAACGGAAAGTTTAGGACTGCACGACCAAGTGATTCGGAATCTGTTTTGATTCTTAAGATACTCGACGAAATCTGGTCTAAGAGGTTGTGTTGTATTTGTTTCAAATGTAACATTTTTCAAATCCTCCATTCTTGGGTGTTCGAATAATTCAGTGTAAAATCTTTGCCACCCTAACAAAGGTTCGCCACCTGTTAAAATAAAATGAACATCCTGTCCATTATCCATTGTCCACTTACCTTGTGGAGTAAGACTTAAAACATAATCAACCACTTCATCAACAGTGTGGTCTTTCATAAATTTTTTAAATTCTGGATAGATACTTGCATAAGTATCACACCCTGTGTGTACAATTGGTAAGTCTTCAAACTTGTCAACTTTGTTAGTTATATCGTCATCGAGTAATGCTTTTACTTCACTGTTGTGTTTAATACCATTTGCAAGTTTGTTATCACGCATAGGTTCGCCTCTGGCTAACCCAAAATTCATACAACGAAAATTACAGCCAAATGTTCTTAAAAAGACTGAAGGAACACCGACAAAACGTCCTTCACCTTGTACAGAATAAAATGCTTCAGAGTATCTTAGTTTCATTTGCTCACCTGTACAAGTGGTTCGTTAATATAAGAATCATTGTAATCACCATTCTTTTGATACTGACGAACCGAAGTGTCTTTTACAAGAACTCCGTCCTTTACAGTATAGGTAGTGTATTCTGCTTTGATTACACCTTCCTTAGATCTTTCAATATGTTGTTTCATAGGGCCTTCCTTAATCATGTGCAAACTCCTGCTGTAATTTAATATTGTCCATAAACTCTTTCTTAGTTCCCGGATCTTCAGCAAATGCACCTTTTAGCACAGTTGTCTGTGTAAGACTGCTCTTTGCCATAATGCCTCGATTCTCACAACAACCATGTGTTGCTTGAATGTAAACACCTACATTAGGACTTCCTGTTGCTTTCATAATTTCATGTGCAATATCGTTATTAAGTTCTTCTTGCAATGTACCTCGTCTTGCACACCATTGTGCTATACGTGTGTATTTGCTAAGGCCGATTAATGTTTCTGCGGCAATAATACCAATATATGCAACACCAGTAACAGGCTGATGATGATGTGAACAAACACTTCTAAGTTCACTACGTACAACAAGCATACCTTTATAACCATCTTCAATATGATTAGGAAATGCAGTTGCATTAGGCATAGGATTATACCTACCACTCATTAATTCATTATAATACATTTTTGCAAGACGTCTTGCAGTATCTTGTGAATTTGGATCATTATCACGATCAATAATCAATCGATCAAGCACTGATTCAAATGCTTCTGTTGCTTCATCAATTAATTTTTCTTTGTCGCCGGCATAGATAAATTCTGAGATATTATCACCTGCCCAATAACGCTTGTTAGCATCTTTTATTCTGCGTGTTACTTCTTCGTATTTTTTCAATTTCATTCTCCGAGTTATAGACGTGGATGTCTATTTTGTTTTACATTATATACTTTATTTAGGTTTTTGTCAAGTATATTATACATCAAAAGTACTTTTCGAGTACTTCTAATTGATCGTGATATTCTGCAATGATTTTCAACTCTTTTTCGACGGCTTCCAAAATGTCTGGATGCTCGCCCACTCCTGCTGAGTTTTTCAAATACACTTCAACATTCATTGCGTGTTTTGCAATATGTCCTTTTGCATGATCTTTGATTGCTTGAATCATGTTTTCTCTATTATATTCTGTCATTTTAATTTTCCTTTCCAATTTGTGTTACAAATTCCTTTGCAATAAGAGTGTGTGCTTCTTTATTGAAGTGTTCGTCATCTATTGTAAAAGAATCTATAGGGTTCTTACTTTCCAAAAACTGTATTACGTTTTGGTTAGCAACTTTACCATAAGAACAGTCTCCAAGCATATTTAGATCTTTCGGGAGCCAGGTGTTCTCGTTAATGGCAAAGATTTTTAGTTCTGCATTATTTTCTTTACAGATTAAATTCCAAAGGTAAACTTCTTTGAAAAAACTTCTTTGTGCAACAACAGTCATTAGTTCATACCAAGCCTTAATACGTTGGTACCCATCTGTTTGTAAATTAGGATCTTGAATATCAAAAGGATCAAACTGCAAAGCGATTGTAGGACTGATTACATAGTCTCCAGCAACAGTTATTCTGCCTCCATCAAAGCATTTAGCGTTATTGTTCCATTGACCGATATTATAACAATCGATCCGTCCTTTTGTTTCTTCTAAATTCATATGTGTATCAAGCGGTGTGATATTTTCGTAATGACAGGGATTACTAAATCCAACTCTATATCTGTCCCAATATGTTTGTTGTATAATAACTTCATCAATGTCGTCATATTTTTTAAATAAAAAAGCAAGGCGTTCACTGTAATCATACCAGCCTCTACCAGGACAAGCAAATATAACACCGTCTTTGTCTTGCTCATTTATATAGATTTCTGCCCAGTTGTTATCATTCCAACGATCACGTGTACCTTTGGTTTGAGAGTAACTATACCCTGCACTATGACTACAACCTATAACGGCAGTTCTCATTATACACAATCTCCTTGAAATAAACTTGATTGTCTTGGATTTCTTATCGTATATTTTTGTTTTTCAGGAATAACACCTCTAACACCACCTTTAGGATCTGCCATATCACCTTTGCGTCTTGGAATTAAATGTACGTGTGGCCACATAACAGTTTGTCCTGCTTCTTTGCCTACATTCTGTCCAATGTTATATGAATCACAGTAACCTTTCTGGACCCAATCGTAACCCCAAGCATATGCGGCCTTATAACATTTTTCTAATTTTTCCCAAGTTTCTTCTTTAGGTACAAAAAGGATATGTCCTTCTGTAACTGGAAAGCCGTCACGAAACACAGTATAATCTCTTGTATCAATTAATACATCTTTCCATGGTACATCTTTAAATTCCATATTAAAACTCCTGTTTCCAAACTGCGGCACTAAAACCTTTTCCGTTTGTATCACCGCCATTATTATCTACTTCAACGCCGTCATATGTAATACTACGCACAACGTCTTCCCCGTTTGTTGTTTCACTGTACTGTATTTTTAGTTTTTTAGGATCAAATGCTCCAACTGTTTCTACAATACCATCAAAGAATGTACCCTTTTCTAACGAAAGCATTTGTACAACGTATGTGCCTTTGTCTGGATAGGTATCCTCAACACTGTCAAGAATTTCGGTTTCGTAATCTGTTTCTTCACTAATCTTGTTTGCCCATTCATTAACATTTGTATTTTCAATTATTGTTTCGATATGCTTACTACTATATTCTAAACCGTCTACTTCGTTTACTTCTATTTGAGCATTATCAATTGTAACCGCATGAATGTGTTCAAATTCGTTTGGCATTTCGTACCATTGACTACAAGCACCTACGCCTTCTTCATCATCGCTTAGAAAGTTTGCTTCAGGTGGAACACTATCAATATCTTCAAAATCAAATGTACCTTCTTCTGCGTTTAGCAAATAGTTGCATAGATCATTATCTCCATGCTCATCTACAACAGGTTTCCAAAAATCGTATGCTTCTTTTGAAATACTTGCGTATGCGTGTTCGGCTCCATATCCCCATAGTTGAATATGATAGTAACGAGGACCTTTGATTGTATCAACAAGTTCTTGTTTTTCTTCTGTAGTTGCCATTAGTATTCTCCTACATTTTCCCAAGGATACACTAACCATACGTCTTCCTCAGCCTTATTAACTTCATCGCAAGAGTATGACACACCGTCAAACCCACTTGATAAATTTTCTGTTAATACAGCAAATCGAACAGTATTTCCCCACACTGCTTTCCAGGCAACAGTTTCATTAGGCAAACAACTGCTCTGCCAGTCCTGTTTAATCCAGTTAAAGGTAGAACCTGTATCGTTGATATCGTCTACAATTAAAATATTTTTGCGTAAGTTAGGTGCCCAACGAGCACCAGTTGTTCCTGTTTCTTTTTCGTCATAGTTGTATCCAAACGCATCTTCACTCATCCAAGCATTTGTTTCACTACCGTGTCCGCTATCATCACGCAAACTTACTTTAAGTGCTTCACAACTAATACCAGTCATATTGCTAATAATAGTTGCAGGCACATTGCCGCCTCGTGTAATACCTACAATGTAGTCAGGACGCCATTTGTCCTTGTACATTTGATTAACAATACTGACGCACATTTTTTCTACGTCTTGCCAACTGTAAAACTTTTTCTTAATCATGACCTTTCCTTACCTCTATTAAGTTTGAGTTACCTTTTTCTACAATAATACCAGTTCCATTATTAAATCCAGCATTAACAAATTTAAGTGCGGGAACAAATCTTGCATTAGATCTAAATCCTGTTGCACTGTGATTTATATTACTCTTAAAAAAACAAAAACGTCCTGGTACAGGAGCAACACTAATAATTAACGGATCAGTATTTCCTTGTACATCTTTAAGTTCATATCCTTCTAAGTCTTCAGTAGTAATAAAAAATTTAGTTTCACCTTTCTCGTCTGGACTCCAAGTACTATTACAATAATAAAGAAGTGTCCAATCGCAGTCGTCTTTATGGTAGTATGCATCTTCTCCAGTGGCAAAAAAGTTAAGATTGCTTCTACGATATTCTAACCCTTCGAGGTCATCTAATTTTTCATTAATAACGTTCCATATGGTTGACCAAGTATGTGTATGTTCAAATTCAAAACATTGTAATCCTGTGGGAGGTTGCTCTGGGTTGTCTCTTGTCCCCCATTTGAAACTTAAATTTTGTATTTCATTTTCGAGAACTTTTATTACTTTAGGATTAAAAACGTTATCGTACGTTTTGATTAAACCTCCAAAGTATGTAGTGCGTTTAATCTCCACCTTTTGCTCCTATCCCTAAATATTCTTCATTGTGTATCCATTTGTAACCACGTTCCTCAATTTGACCTTTGTTAGTAAAAGGAAGGAATCCCCATTCTTTAACTTTACGTCCCATAAAGAATAAACTCCAACAAGGAATCTCGTTACCGTTTGCATCTTTCTCAAGTTCGAGCCAATGCAGATCGTCTGCTTTTCTATAACGGAAATGTCCAGGACCTCTCCACACTTTTGTACTACCCACAACTCCGCCTGTTGTTACATTTTTAAGCGGAATATGTTCCCAGTAACCACCTTTAAGAATAAGTGTTGCATAATTCCACGGATGGTCATGCAGTGTGGGCTCATCTCCTACAAGAACTTTGTGTAGTGTAATATTGAATGGAAAACGCTTTCTATTTTTTAGAAATACATAGTAACGGATAAGATAAGGTATCTTTCCGTCTCTATCGTAAATAACTCTTTTACGTCCTAATAGTTCCATTAATTTAGAAAGGAATGTCATCATTTGCTCTACTCTTATAATCGTCTTTTACTAAATTATACACTTCAATAAATTTTAGATATTGAATTTTAAGTGCTGGATATATTTCAATCATTTTTTCAAGATCGTATTCACTTGGCCATTTTGCCGGACCAGTATCGAAATCTTCAAAAGTATATGTTGGTGCAAAAGCAGGAGATTCATATGATGATGTGTACTCATCGTTATTAAGTGAAATAGTAAAAGTACCATCTGTTTCGCATAAATCATCTTTGGCTATAGTAATACCATCAATACTTCCGTCTGAAGAGTAATTAACAGTATAAGAGTTATCATCATCCATTTGCAATTTTCTCGTATAGTTTTTTTCCACTAAAATATTCCTGTGCTAATTTCAATGTTTGCTTCTGCATGGGAATCAAGTAATCTTTATAATTTTCCATATAATTAATAATCCTATTACAAACTTGTTCTTTGTGCTTTTTATAAGTTTCAAAATCTTTTGTCCATATACTTGGATACTTGAATTCTTCAAGTGCCATCTCACTATAACTAAGTCTATCAGGAACCATAGGAATAGCATCTACAAGTGCGCCTTCATACCAACTAATACCAAGTGTTTCTTGTAGGTTAGCAGAGAATATAAGTTTTGCTTTTCCTAATAAATTATGATACTCATTTTTAGTCAACTGTTTTTCTTGGCAAACTACAAATTCATATTGTGGTAATTTCTCTTTTAGATCTCTAAAGATATCAATCTGTTTCTCTGGTGCAATTCTGTGTGGGAAAAGAATTAAATTTTCTTTATCCATATTTTTATACATATTAAAACTATTAGCCAAATACTCCATAGGCCAACCAACACGTACTGGTTCATGCTCTACAGTAATTTCTCTAAACGATTCTTCAAACAAATCAATATGGAAGTCTGTAGCAAAGAAGTTATCGTCATAACATTCATACATTGACCGCTCTGCATTTCTTACCCAAGGCTTATCGCCAATTAGTCTGCCCAAGAAATCCTGTGGGTCATAACTACCAGCATGCCACAAGCCACCAATGCGAATGTTAACACCCAATAGTTCTGCCATGTAGCGTAGTTGTATAACTGTAGGGTTCCAGGCATCGGTATAGAGAAAATAATCGCCGTCCTTAATAGTTCCTGCACAGAACATTTCTCCTATTTGTTCTAATTGTTTACTTTTATAAACATTAGTACCGCCGAAATTAAGGAAAGCCCCAGGCGTAGTTGCCTGAGGCGTTTCCCCACCACTAATGACTTTTATATCTTCATTTGTAGCACGTTGAAGTTGCTTTGGCAGATGTTCTTTCCATTGCTTAGTATAGCGTGTGTCTACTGCTTCAATGTCTACAATATAAACTGCCATTAGTGCCTCCTGTTGTTAAACTTCTTATTTTTATTAAAAGGGCGTGGTTTCTTGCCCTTTTTAAAATTACAAAAGTTACGCCACGCTTCACTTTTGTTATTATACAAGTCTCTCTCATCAAACTTGTATGCACGATGGTAACCTAACACCCAAGAACTCGCACAAAATTCTTTAAATGCTTCAAGGTCATTAAAAACCTTGTTGTAAACTTCACGATCAAACTTAATCGCCATTTGATTATACCTCTCAGTATTTTGCGTACTCAATATGGGCACCATTCTCTCCATCTTCACTGATATCGATATGAACTTCACGCCCGGGGAATTTTTCAGAGATCTTTTCGTAAAGATCATCTGCCATCATTTCACATGATTTATAATCTAAGTTTAAAGTTCCTTCGCTATATAATTTCTCCATCCACCGTTTAAATTGAATAAATTCAATATCTCTGTCGTTGTGTGTAACAGTGATACCTACTTTAAAATGGAATATGTGTCTATGGGGATATCCCAAGAACGAAACATCATATTCATCACCTGTTGCCAGTGCTGGATCTTCCAGTGCCGCAGGATACTTGTGGATACCTTCTTTACGGAAAGTTACCCAAATCATTCTCTTTGCTGTATTCATAATTTTTTCATGTGTTTCTTTTGACATTGCTTCTTTAATCATTGTATCAGTTATACTCATACTATACTACCTTTCTTTGTTGTTGTCAACCGGATTATCGTTCTCATATTTGGACCAATCTGTAAAAGTTGAACGTTTTTGCAAATCATGTACTTGATGAATCCAAACACCAGCATTTGATGCTTTAAAGTCTTTGTCATCAATTTTGATACAAGCATTATAATTAAGTTGATCAATATAAGGCAGTTTAACACTAATCTGACTAATAAATTTACTTTCTTCATTGTAACCAGATTCAATTACATATTCGTGATATTTTACATCATAATCAAGTGTTACAGTATACCCTTCTTTAAGCAAACCATATACAAGTGAATCCCATGCTTTGTTAGTAGCATCATCTCCGTATGGTAATGTAACTGCAAAACTTTGATTAGCACCAAGATAGATATGATCAACGTGTGTCTTTTTTGCTTGTTCCAGAACTTCTTCTAATGGTCGGCATCCTACTACAAATAGTGTATCCATGTCATATGCCGGTGTATGTTCTACTTCATAACCAGTGAAGTATACTACATTGTCTTTTACTTGTCCGTCGCTATAATCACGCTTCACTTTTAAATGCCTTCATTAATTCTTTAATTTGATCCTTAATCGCTAACTTAGTTTTCTTTAATTTAAGTAGAAGACTCTTGTGTACAAAAGATCTATCGTAGGTTCTTTCGTCTTCAAGTTCTTTTACTTTAGCATCATACCAAGCATGATGTTCTTTTAGTTTTTCTATTTTTTTACTTGCTTTTGCCATTTTATAACTCCTCAAAGAGATTGCCGAATTGTGTTTGGGCATTTACTGTTTTCTTTCCTGTTGCTCCTCTGGTTCCAATAATTGACATCCAGAATTTGTTAAATTCTTCTATGACTGCATTTGCTTCATCTCTGCTTGACGTTGCGAATATTGCTTCCACAACATCTCTAAAAAATAACCTGTCGAACCGTTCTTCCACAAGCATCGCTGGAAGTACTCCGTTGTCGTATTGTCTATTCGCTTCTTGTACTGCATTAATATGACTCCATACATTATGACCCATCTGGATTGCATATGAAAAACTATCCCAAGATGTTTTTCCTTCTTTACCTATTTTATTTAGGTCGCCTGGAGCATAAATGCACACGTCTTTGGCTTGTAAATTTTGGGTAATAGGTGAATTTAAGAAACTTCTATGTTTCCCTTCACGAACAAACGCATCGCTAAAAGGTGATGTATCAGTTGCCAATGCCTTATCATCAATGCCAGGTACCATTCTGTATACCCATTTCTTTCTATCTTGTGTTTCAAGTTCGCAGTAAATCTGTCCATTTGCAGTTGCAAGGAATGGTGAAGCACAATCAAATGTAATAGTAAAGTTTTCATTGTGGTACTTACGTACGGCTCTTTGTACATCAGTTAGTAGTGTCGCCCATTCTAATTTGCTTGTGCCTAAGAAGTGCATAAAGTCGTGTTTGCCCTTTTCAAGCAATCCATCGAAACGCAGTGCTACAAGTCTTTTTAGTACCAAGTGTACATCACACATATTCTGACCACCCATTGACCAACCATTAAAGTGTGTACTTGGATATACTTTAGGATCACAGTAGTCTTTCATCTGTTGATACCAGTCTTCAGCATCAGCATGATTTTCACCTTGCAATACGTTTAAAAACTTACAAGAACCCGAACGGTTTTTCATAAAGTAGTCGTTATTGATACGTGTAGCATTTACAGCATCTTGATAGTTGTCAATACCTGTTGCTTTTGCTCCTTCTGGAGAACGTGCTACCCAGGCAGGAATATCAAGAATCATACCATAGTCCATATAAGCATCCATCCACGCAAGAACTTGCTCACGTTTCTTTTTTGCTTTAGGACAGTTAGGATCTTTCCAATCACCTTCCCAGACTCCTTTACCAATTTGGAAACCACCTGAGTCGCCTAACAACCAACTGTTGTTACGATCTCTATTCCTAATCATATCTTCTTTAGGCGAATCCTTATTGATATCTAACTCTGCATGACCTGCTGAATACAAACTCCAATGATAGTTGAATAGACCGTCTTTAGTATTAAACCAATTAAGACTTTCCATCTCATTGTTAGGAAAAGGAATACGACTTTTGTCTACATATTCTTCCTTACGTTGTTTGCCTATAAAAGTTGCATAAAAGCCACTAATAGCCGGAAGAAAGATTGCGTAGTCTTTCTGTTCTTTAGTTAAGTCCGTATTCAAAATATTCTCCTTATTTAGTTTGTGCTGGAAGAATATAATTATATTCTGCTAATCCAGAGTCTACAGTAAGTTGCATTGCACCTTGATCTGAAATACTCATTGTAACTTTACCATCTAAGTTTAAGATTGCTTGTACTTGTGCTACAGGCCAACTCCAAGAATGTTTTAAAGATCCTGTAATATCTGTATGGAATACAAATGAACCTGCATGTTGTGAAGCATCACCGAAACTAAACACTAAGTTAGTACCGTCGGTTTTTACACTAAACACAGTTTCTTCAGAATGTGCAAGACTTTGAAACTTCATTCTTTGAATAGCCGCCATTGTTGGTTCAACTTCAACATCCCATGAAGCACCTTTAAACTTAACTGTCTTAAGTTTTTCTTCAATAATTTGTTTATTCATAAAACGATAATCGTTTTCAAAGTCACCTGTTTCGTTTTCAAAGTGGATATGTGTTGGAATAGTTTCGCCATTACGCTCTGCCTGTTCTACAGTAATTTTAGAATTCTTTTGATATTCCGGACACTTCAAATGCAAACTTAATTTATCTAAGTTAGGCATTCCAAATGTACCTGTGAATTCTGCTACAGGATTTTTAGTTTTAGAACTAAGAATCACTGAACGATCTTCTGCCATCGATTCGATAGTAGTATCAGTTTCGTTCGTTACCTTTACAATGTTAAGAAATCCTAACGAGTGTGTATGGGCAACAATGTCTTGTAAAATGTCTTTCATGTTTGTTCTCCTATTGTTACATTATATTTAGAAAATGCTTCTTTGTCAAGTGTTTTTTCCTGGCACAAGAAGTCAATTACATCAATTTGTGGCCGCCAGCCAATACTTGTTAATTGAGTAATATCGGCAGTATTATCTATGCGTTCATGCTTACTGCCATTACGCATTGGTATGTTTTTTATACCCTTTGCATCTAACAGTTTTGATAAGTGATAACTGTTTCCAGTACCAATATCAATAACGCCTTTTAAATCACTATTCATTATCATAGTAATTGCTCTACACACATCTGCCATATGTATAAAATCTCTTGTATGATTGTTAATATATTCAACATCATTTCTTAGCAACTTTGGTATAAACATATTAGGTCTTGCATCAGAACCGTACATTGTAGTAAAACGTAATCCAATACAGTGTTCTAAAGCATATCTTTCCATAATAAACTTTGAGTAAGCATATGGATTCTTATCCGGTTCTTTTGCTGTACTTGAACTTGCATAATATATTGGGCAAGTATAATAATCAAATAATCTTTTTGATGCTAATACATTATTTTCCCAATAGTCTGTTGGATTATCAATACTTTCTCTTACTCCGCTTTTGCCTGCTAAATGAATTACAGCATCTATATCATTAGGTAGTTCACAAGTATTTAGGTCTGTTCCTAATTTTAAGTCAATAAAAGTCATTTGGTGTATACCGCGCCAAAACATTTTTAGAACTGAACCAAGCATTCCTTCACTTCCTGTAATTAATAATTTCATATTCCTATCCAATTATAAACGCCTCTAACTGCTAAAAGCAAATACATTAATTCCATTAATGCTCGAGGTATGTCTTTATCTTTTACACCCATCCATATCCATATACTACAAGATGCTAATGCTACTGACCATCCTAACCATTGTAATTCGGGATCTCCTCCACTTAAGGTAAAAGCACTCACCATAGCAAGTATAAATCCTAACCATCTCCAACCGTCAATCTTATGATAGTAGCGTATTTTCAAATTCTTCCTTTACATAACGTTTAAGTTCATGATCGCCTATATTGTTAGGCACTCTTTTTTTATAAAATAGTTCATAACTGTCACTGCCATATTTTCCGATACCGTATAGTTGTGTAGCATCTTCTCCGTCCCAGTCCTTAAACTGTTCACTCATTCGATACAGTCTTTCTGCTCTAACGTGTCGCATACCAAGTGGAGCAATTATGTCTTCAATTTGTTTACGTGTTGCATGGAGTAGACTTGTGTGTGTAGGCCACTTAGCAAAAAACTTTGGCAGTACACGTTTTACTTGTTTACGATTTGTCAAGTTCAAACAAATAACACCAACCATGTGTTGCCACGCATTATCCACTTGTTGTTGTACCATTAAATCATCTCTCATTTCTTAACTCCGAAATGTTTAAAAGTTGATTGTACACATTTTGCCTGATAGTAACAATCTGCTAATGCATTGTGTAGACTTTCTTGTATTGCTTTACGAGGATCTATAGGCATCATACTAAACAAAGTTCTACTATCTCTAATCTGCCAAAAGTTCCAAGGACAAGGTTTACCAATATTTTTATATAAATTTTGTAATATCGCATAATCAAACAGCGGACCTTGACACCATAGTTGATCAACACCTACACAAAATTTGTTGATTGCTTTTGTTAGTGTGTCCATGTTCACACGATCTTCATGATCACCAAATGCTTCGTCTTGTATTTTTTGATCTTGTTTTGTCCACCAAGCAAGGGTATTGTCATCAATACTTCTACCATATTTTTCACTTTGTTCTTCTATATCGCAACGCATATACAATCCAGAATGTGGTTCAGAATCGGAATAAGGATCAAACTTTATAGCACCAAGTGTAATAATTACACTGTCTGGTTCAACACCAAGTGTCTCTAAGTCAATCATTCCGTGTACTGCCATTATTCGTCACCTCCGAAATCAAACAAATTATTAAAAGTATTTTTAGTTTTTGTACTTTCTAAATCATAATTAAGAACACCAATCAAGTTATCAAGTTTGTTGTCGATAATCGTTCCCTCCATAGCATCTCCATCAAATGGTAACTCCTTAAACCATTGTGGTAAATGCATTTCGTCTACAGGATATGCTACACTGGTGTAACCCATTGGATTCTGTTTTAGTTTACAAACAATAACTTTCATACCGTCTACAATCTCTTGCGAGTACTTGTCACCGTTCATACGCTTGAGTGTGTTCCAATTAATACTTGCTCTTACATGCCCTGGCATGTTTGCTTTACCTTGCTTCTTTTCAAGTCGTTCATAATGTCCAATTTTATTTGCACGTTTAGGTGAACCTTTTTCATGTCCGGGACGTGATTTAAACTCTGTACGGAATTCTGTAATACGATTTAAGATACTTTCTTCGCTTTCGAACTGCAATACTTTAAGTAGTAATTCACTTAAAAACTCTTGCATAAACACAGGAGTATCACTACGCTTTAGATCAAGACCCATGGCTTTTACTTTACCTGGCTTGCCGTCAACGTCTGTACGTTCGCCTTCGTTATCATAAATTAAAGCCGCATACCGCTTCTTAGTAATAAACAATCCTGATTCTGCAACAATCTCACGGCCTGCCGCAATAACATCTGTACGACTCTTTGGACAATGAAATGCATCAAGCATAAATTTAGGAAATGACTTGTTTGCTTCTGTACATACTTGGTCATACAGTGCAATCACATTGTCTTTACTCCACGGAATATTACCTGCATCAATATCTTTCTTTAATATCGGATATGCACTAAAATAGCAAGAGTCAGTGTCACCATATATTATTGCTTTACCTACATGATTGTATTCACCTGTAACAACTTTGTTTACTTCTGCACTCATGTGTTTTACGATCTGTCTACCTGTAAGTGTAGTTGATTGACCAATTCGACCATCAAAGAATCTACAACCTGGATTAAGAATAGCACCATACAAACTGTTCAAATTAATTTTTTTAACAAGTTGACGTTTATCCCAAAACTCAATTTCCGCTTTATTTCCTGCATCAATGGCTTTCTTTTTCATTGCCTGCATATCCTTACGTTCGCTGTACCAACGTTTAAGTAGTCCAGGGATAACTCCCTCAAACTCGTATGTAAAGATAGTTCCATTAGCACTCATCATCCAAGGATTGTTACTATCATAGATAATTTTATACACTTGAGCACCACTCATTACATCGCTTTGTCCGTTCTCCCAATCTACAGTTATGCTTACATCTCTACGTTGTTCCATAACAGCATCATACTCCATAGTACCAAATCGGCCTTCCCATGCCGCCGCAAATGATTTCTTTTTCAAGTTCATTTGTTCGCCTACATATTTGTTTGTAAGTTCAGGACGTAGTTGACCTATCACAGTTTCCGGAGCCATGTTTAATGCTCTAATAACAGAAGGATACAGTGAATTTAAGTCCATTGAACCAATCCAACTGTGTACACCTACTTTTGGAAATGCAACATATGCTCCAGCCGCTGGATCACTACCAGGTTCACGTTGTACTCTATTAGGCACTTGCATACCTCTATGATGTGCTTCGTTGATAATTGCTTGTTCTGTAACTGCAACAGCACCCATTGTGGTCTGTAGCAAAACAGTATTTGCGTGTGCAAGTTCATTACTAAGATCGATAAATCTTAGTTTTTTGTCCAGTTTGTCCAGTAGAGCAACGTCTTGTCGGTTGTACTCAATGAACGTTCTGAAGTCATTGTTATAAAGTTGATCGAGCGTACCTTCGTACACAGTTTTTCTTTCACCAACTTCCATTTCACCAATGGCATCAAGTCTGTAAGTATGTCTTTCTTCATATGTGTATTTACGATATAATTCCAAACTATCTAAATGCACTCTGCCTATTAGGTCATAGGTTTCTTGTTGCCTTCCAAATTTTTCATACTCACGCTTCTTAGGAAACTGATCAAACAAACAAAAACGTCTGGTATCATCCTTGCTTAATACTTTTGCTACACGGTTAACAGTATAAGGAATATCATAACCTTCACTGTTCCAACCAGTAATAATATCACTATCTTGGATTAGATCTAAAAATGTTTTAAGCATATCTGCTTCATCACTAAACAGATGGGTATTTGGAAAATCTTTACATTGTTCTTCTGCTTGTTCCATTGTCAATCCCTTAGGCGGAACAGCAAGTGTTACAAGAGTATCTAACCATTGCAAATGAACTGAAATAGCAGTAATAGGCATAAACGGATCACTTGGATCAGCAAAGCCACGTTCTGGATCAAAATCTGTTTCAATGTCAAAAAATGCAACGTTCAACTTAGGAGCATCGTGATTAAGATAATTTTCACTTAAACACTGGAAGATTGGATTTACATCACTTTCGAATAATTCTTTATTCTTGTTAATTGCAAGTTCTTTGCGAAAGTCTTTTGTATTTTTACATACAATTCTATTTAGAGGATCTCCATAGATACTTTTATATTTTCCTCTTGGGTCAGCATAATAAAAAGTATATTTTACAGGATATTCGGTAAAGTGTCTTTTACCGTCTTTACGTTCTACAACGCGAATAATATCAGCATTGCGATCAAAGTGTGCGTCTACATAACTCATTTTTTCTCCTATACCATTTTAGGCTGGCAAATACCCAAGTTATTCGTTTATTGGCCGAAAATACCATCTTGTACAAGTCCAGCAATATATATTATTGTAAGTCCTGCGTTTAAAATAATCAACGATTTTTCTTTCCAAAGCACTCCTACTGCTACCCAAATACCATTAGCAATAGTAAAAGCATAACTGTAGTAAGGATACATATTAAATGCGGCCATTGTAGCGGCAATCAATAATACCGTTGTTCCTGTCCAAGCCAACCATTGGTATGGCTTAGGTTGCGTCTTTAATGTTTTTAAAGTATTGTTTGTCATTTTGTGCCTTATCGTCTATCCAAATGTCGTAATGTGGTTTGTGAAATAAAATAGAACTGTATTTTACTTCCCATTCCTCTAATTGCCTTTGTGTGAATTGTTTCCAATCCAAATGTGATTTTGCGCCTCTTGCTGTCCAATAATTAATTTCATGGCCTTCGTCATACAATTGATTAAAGTGTTCAATTCTTTCTTTAATAGGCTTACTATTTTCATAATCACTGTTAGTAGTATAGCATATTGTATTATCAATGTCAACCATATAAATCATGTATTTTGACCTCTTATTTGTCTAAATTGTTTGTTGTCTGGATACTCACTATAGTATCCTTTTTCTAATAATTTATTACTTGCTTGTTTGGTTTCATCTAATCGTTGTAAAACAAAGAATTTAATAGTTGGGTCGTTTAAGTCATTTTCATAATCCATGTATTTGTATTCAATAAACAACACATTTCTATCTAAAAAGTATTGGGTTCGACATAGTCCGAATAGTTCTTTACCTTCGTTTGGATCTTGAACATTGTGTAAAATTACAAGAACAGCATGACTGTCATAACTGTCAAACTCAAACATCACTTTCAGTATATCTAAGTATTGATCTGTATGTACTCTTTTTACGTCTTTACTGTTTGCCCAAGGGCACTTACCCTTTGCCAATTCGTTTAAATGTAGATCTAACCAAGTATCTATTCTTTGTACATTCATCACCACCAACCTATAGCAATTCCATACCCAAATATGTTGACCAAACTAAAATAAAATGTCAGTAGCATTACCCAAGCCGCCCCTCGTCTATAAGCGGCATAACACTGTGTAATACTGCCAACAAAAAATCCTGGATACACAATTAACATATTAGGATCTCTTGCATTTACAGCAAGTGTTAAACTGGCGCCTACTGTAAAGATAAAACTGATTAGTTCAAAACAAAACGCTGTTTTATCAGAGTGATAACTGTTTATCCAAAAATCTTTTATCTTTTGCAATTACTTGTCCTTGCCGACAGTAACTACAAGTGTTTCAAGATCATCAAATTCGTCAGCAACTTTGTGCCAATCTGCTTTGTGTGCAATCTTAATTGCTTTATTGATCAAACTTGACTTTATATCAAGTTCTTGAGAAACTGCTTTCACGGTTTCTCTAAGTCCTTCTTGGAGATCTTCAATCTCTCTCATTACGTTTGCGCCTTCGTTAACCAATCTTTCGAGTTTGGCTTTTTCGTCTGGGCCGTATGTTCTACTTGACATCTTATTCTCCTTTGTAAGCGTCTAAAGTTTTTTGAAACTTACCTGCGTGTGATTTCTCTGCTTTTGCAAGTGTTTCAAACCAATCAGCAATTTCTTCAAAACCTTCTTCTCTGGCTGTTCTTGCCATACCTGGGTACATATCTGTGTACTCATGGATTTCACCTTTGATAGCAGAAGAAAGATTTTGCTCTGTATTACCCATAGGTTCGCCAGTTGCTGGATCACCTACTTCTTCTAAGTATTCTAAGTGACCGTGTGCATGACCCGTTTCACCTTCTGCTGTGCTTCTAAATACCTGTGCTACTTCATTAGCACCTTCGATATCTGCTTTTTGAGCAAAGTATAAGTATCTTCTATTTGCTTCTGATTCGCCTTGAAATGCGGCTCTTAAATTATCTTTTGTTTTGCTGTCTTTTAAGTCCATAAATTACCTATAAGTTAATATATTTTTGTTAATGTATAGTATTATATATTCGCTTAAGGTAGAAGTCAAGTGTTTTATTGAGACATTGCAAATAAATCAAAATATTTTTTAGTCCACCATTTTTCATTTTCACGACTATCAAATACGATATTTTTGGTAGCAAAATGATTTGGCCTTTCGCGATATCTCACTTTAACAGGTCCAGCATCGTGCCAAACATCTGCCTGTCGGTTTAATATAAATCCTCTTGGTGCAGTTGCTCCAAATCGTTTTTGAAAAGGTAATTGAGCAAAGTCTAAAATCCACTCTGGTGTGACTACTACTTGATGCGTAGCAACCATGCCTCCTTGTTCGTGGTCATTATGACCAACTTTTGCATTCCAACCTTTTGTAGGATGTTTAATATCTACTTCGTACTGTTTTACGTGTGCTTCAATTCCATGAAGCCTTAATATTCTTCGTAGTGTTTGTGACAGTAAGATACATTGGTTGCCAATTTCATACAGCATATCCATTTGATACATTCTGCAATACACTGTTACAAGTCTATAATCTAAATTGACAACATCTTTACCAACGGCTAAACTATAATCCTCTGGAGCAAGATCCCAGTCTGGATCAAACTTCATAAGCGAGTTAAAGAGTACTCGACCTTGTTCGTCAACGTTCATTGTGTTCCTCCACAGTTAAACTTTTCGTTAACAATGAATGAACTGAACAAACTGTAACGTCACCTTATGTAAAATAGTAACCTCTGTTTTGTCACCAGCCGTGTCGTACGCGAGCACTGTCACCAAAAGTAGGCGTTCCTATAAGTCACCGTCAATCAGTATTAACGTATAGATATTTATGATATTACAATCAACTTGATAGTCGTTGTGATACTTTACTAACCAAGTACTCTAAAGATACGTCAGACCAAATATTATGTTCTTGTGCCTTATAATCGTATATAGGCATAATGCTTTTCATTTCAGGAATAAATTCTTTAGTAATTAAGTTTCCGATATATAAAGATTCATTAAACTTAGTTTCGTCACTTAGCGTAACGTCAAACAAAGTTGGACCATTAAACATTAGGTGTTCGAATTCTACTGTATCTTTTGCTTGTATTTTTATTGGAAAAGGTCTTTGGATTAGTTCTTTTCCATTCCAAGTGAACAATGGAATTTTAATAGGTTGATCAAATGTTACTTTGCCTTTCTTACCATTGATAATTGCAGGGTAATCTACTAAACATTTTTCTAAAGTAAGTGTACCTTCGATAACTTCGATACGTACACTGTAACTGTCGTGTACAGTTGTTTCTGTTTCAAACTCGTAAATTAAATTTGCAGTGCATGATTCTTCTAATTTGTTGTTTATGAAAACTCTATATACAGCATCATCAGAGCCGTAAACTTTTAACTTCCGCATAGTGTCCCTTTCAGTGTGTAAAAATACTTATGCGTTTATGTGTCGAGAGTCTCGTCTTTTGACTTGTATGCCCATTCGTCTGTGTGTCCTACACTCCACTTAGGTGTATTTTCAACTGTATAGTTTTGAGTGCATACTTTAAAGTCTGGAGTAAGTCTATCTGGATTTACAAGACTTTGATCTGTGAATACTACTCTATTGTTTGGTTGTGCGGCAAATTGTCCATTGTCTAATTTAATGATATTAAAAGTTTTGTGTTCAGGATCATGCTCGCTAAAATTAATATCAAGTGTTGAGTGTTGTGCGTGACAAGTATCAAGTGTAAACATATATTCACCCTTGTGCATCTTTCGGTCCTTGCCAAAGAACTCGCAGTCGCTGAGCATTGGCTTTTTGATCACTGTGATGTCATAGTCAAAGCAGTCCCATATCTGTAGAGTGTCAAGAGGAAGTTGATTGTCCTTATCATAATCTTCTTTCCACACAAATGCTGAGATGGGTAACTTGTCATATAGTGCGCCATACTCTAATAATAATGTTTCAAAGTACAATGCTTTTGATTGTATACTTCTAATGCTTATCCAAGTGCCAGGTGTGAGTTCACCGTGTCCTTTTTGATGATCGTAGAGATATTCTTTTTTTACATATACTTCAACAGGTGGTAGATTATGCACTAAGAAAGCCATAAAGAGTCCTCTTTAAATTTGTTACAATGTATTTATGTGAAAGTGTTTAAGATATGAGTAGTTAACTAAACTACATCTTAACGCAGTTGTCTACAGTCTTGCCACCTTTTTTCTTGGTGCCCATACGCTTGTAGCCTTTCCAGCATACTTTGCCGTCAACGCCTTTTTGTTTTTCTTCTGGGAGTGTAGTGTAACTTGGATTGCCACATTCAGAGCAAATACCTAATTTGCTTTCTAACATAGATGCTAAAGATGATTTATAAGATTCGTCTTTCTTTTCTTTTTTGTCTTTGATAGCCTTCTTCATTGGCTCTTTTTTATCGCCGTCTTTGTCAACGTCAAGAAAGTCTGGTTTAGATTTCTTTGCTTCTTGAACTTCATCAAATTTCTGTTCATAATCCATGTGATGATAAACTGAACTCATATAGTCAGCGGCCTTAGTAATTTTAGATTGAACCCATCCTTCAAGACCTTCTTTTTCAGTTACGCCTTTAAGCATTTCATGAAGTTTAATTGCATACTTTGCAACCTTGTATAATTCAGCACGAGCCATTTGTACTTCGTGATCTGACTCAACTTTATATGCTAAATCTGCTAAACCTTCTTTTAGATCTTTTTGTCTCATGTTAGTTCCTCTTTACGGTTTTACCGCCCATTAAATTATTTGACATATCTAAAGCATTAATTGTTGTACCATCTGCTTTTTTCTTTTGGGGTGCTTTAGGCATTCCCTTTGAATCTTTTGGTCTTTGTCCGTAAGCCATGCTTGGGTTAGCAACACTTGCAATATTACCTGCGGAAGTTGCTCCTGCTGTTGCAGTTTCTGTTTTAATACCAGCAAGTGCTTTCATTTCATTAGCAAAGTCCGATGCTTGATTTTGTTGCTGTGTAGAAGCACCTGATACTAATTTGGCTAATTGCATAATACTATCTGCTTCGTCAACTGGCTTGTCTTTTTCTAATGATGCTTTACGCTTCATTAGTTCTTTTTTAAGTTCTGGATCTTTTGTTGTGTTTGGATCCGCTTGTAAATCTTGGATTGCTTTCTGTTTGGCATCGTAATCATCTTTGTCTTTGGTAGGTGTATAGTTAGAAGATTCTGCGGGTCCTGCTTGAGCACCTTTTTCTGCTTGTTTCACTAACATCATAAACTTTTGACGCATTGCTTGATTACCAAGAATAGTTGTTAACTGCTTTGCAAAAGGAGCAATCTGTTTAGCAAGATTACCTTGTAATGCACCGCCTGATGCAAGTTTATCTAAACCTTTTGCCATCATAGCGCCTGAGCCGCCTTTTGCACCCATAGCCGCACCAGCCATTTTAGCACCTTGTGCTGTTTTTTGTTGTGCTTTAGGGTCAGCACCTGAAGCCATTCCTGCTACTTTGCCAGCAATGCCGCCTTGTTGTTGTGCCGCTGATTTAACATCGTCTTTTGAAGCACCTGTAGCATTTGCTACTGCGCCTACAGCCGCATTAGCACCTTTTTGTGCTACTGCACCAGCCGCTTTTTTAACAGAGCCAGCCGCTTTTTCTGCACCTGTTTTTAATGCATTTAACGGATTTGCTTCGGTTGTTGTTAATTCTCTTAGTTTCATATTACTATTTACCTTTTTTACCGCCCTTCATGTTAGCACACCAGTGGTACATTTTGCCTTTTTCACCACTGTATTTACGGGCCTTTGCTCTTAAACTACTTACTGATCCTTTGCAACTTGCACCTGCTTTTTTGACTCTTCCTGGTTTACTTTTGCCCTTCTTCTTGCCATCCGCAAAGTTTTCAGTTATATTTTGAACATAATCATCAACCATGATAACACGAGCCATGTCTTTACCTTGTGTAGCAAGTGCATCATATCTATGATGCCCGTTGACTATTCTTCCTCTACGATCAACTACGATTGGTTCGTATGTATCTTCACGTACTCTCTTATATTGTTTTGTAAGTTTGCCAAAGTCTCTATCTTTTTGAACAGGCTTAATATTTGACAATTTCATTACACCTTGTTTGCCGTCTATATTCTTGCCTTTGATTTGTGGTGGCGGATTACCGTCAGTAGGTTCTGGATCATAATTATGATCTTGATATCCACTTACATCACCTAATGAATATCCTAAACGTTTTAAATTTTTAACCATATGCTCGGCTTCTTTTTTGCCTCCAAAAAAGTTGATGTAAATATCTTGATCACCCATATTAACATTATCTTTGTCAACAGATTGCACATTTGCCATGTTGCGGCCTATTTTCATAAAGTCGTAATCTGTTGCATCACTATCAACTGCTACACTATTTTTTGGTAGTGGAAGTAGATCGCCTTCGTTGGCTTTGAAGTCTGATGAAAATGCTTTTTTATCACCTTTGGCCGCCGCGGCTCTTCTTGCTTTTATTTTATCTGCTACACTTTGTTCCTCTGGTGGACGTTTCTTCTTAATAGTTGCACGTTTAGGACTGCGACCAATAGTGAATCCCATAATTTCATTTGTATCTTCTTCTGCTGGTTTTGTAAAATAATCTTTTAGATTTGAAGCCGTTCTTTCAAACTTATGATCCTTATGCTTGAATCCTACACCACCTGCGCCTTCCCACTTACTAACATTTTGACCAAAGTCGTCAATTAATATGTTAGGAGTGCCATCTGGATTTTTTGCATATGCTTGTTTATCTGTAGTAATAATAACTTTCTTAGGAGGAAAAGCACTCAAGTTTTTCTTTACCCATTCACGTTTGTGTGGCTCTGCTCTATCATCATTTGCCAACGGAGCAGATAGGATATTATATTCTCCTTTAATATTTTTAATTATACCTAACAATTTATCAGCATTTGCTGTCGGTTTTAGTTTAAGCCAAAAGTCATCTGTATCTCTAATCTTTTGCAGTGCTTGGTCAACATTCTTAATTTGTTTCCAGTCGCTAACACCCATCATTTTAGTCCAAGCACCAAAGAAGTCTACCAGTACCCCATCCATGTCAACGTAAATTTCTGAATCGCTTGAAAGTTCTTTACCTTTTAATTCGTTAACTTGACTTTCTTTTGCCATTTTAGTTGCTGTTGCATACATAACTGCTTCAGCATCTTTGCCGTAACGGTCTTTAAAATCGCCCTTAGACTTCTTCATACCTTTAACGTATTTTTCTTTTTTCTTTTCTTCGCCTTTAGTTAATGAACGTTCTTCAACGCTTTCCGCCATACCTAAATTAAATAATACGTTTGTTTTAGAACCTTTTACCTTTTTGCTTAGTGTAGGCGGACGTCCGTCTTTGTCTACAGTGTTTCCAAATTTTGCGGCTTGTTTTTTAATAGCATCAACGCCAACATCGGGTGTAGTATTAACACCCTTTACAACACGACCACCATTTTCTTTTATTTCGCTAAACTTCATTTTTTACGTCCTCTAAATTGAGGCATACCGCCAGTCATGTGTGGCAAACTAAACCATAGTTTAAACCAATCTGGATCTCCAGGTTTAATTCCTTTTTCTCTTTCAATTTTTCTTTTTTCGGTTCCTGTAATAGATAGATTTTCATCTACAGGCTGTAATCCTTTAAAAGAGTATTCGCCAATACCTGCTAACTGTTTTAAAGTTTCTAAATCCATTATGCTGACGCCTTAAGTTCTGCTTTTAATTCTTTTTCTAATTCACTAACGTAACTGTTATCAGGTTTAAAGTTTTTAATTACCTCAGTCATTTCTTTTCTGGACTTGCCTTCTTTTTCTGCACTAACTAATTCATCATATAATTTTTTACCACCATATAATGCTATAGCAATACCAACTGCTGGCAAACCGTATTTTAATAATCCTTTTACAATAGGATGATCAATAATATCTTGTACAAATTCTATTGCATCTGATATCCAACTTATACCTTTCCATGCAACTAATGAAAAACTAATTAGCCATTTGTTGTTCCATAAAAACTTACCAAGTGTTAGTGCATGTTTACCGTATTTTAATGTATTCATTATTGCTGGTATAGCAAACTCATCTACTTGTTCTTCTTGTTTACCCCCAAGTATTGTTGATAAGTTATCAAACATTTTTTTAGCATAAGGTTGTGCAGACTTAGTTACACCTTTGCTAAATGCCTCAAAGTTATTATCCATAACTGCTTGACGCATTTTACTTGCACTCATCCCTGATGCATCATCTGCATCTGGATTACGTGAAAGTCTTTGAAATTTAATTTCTTCAAAGTCAAAGAACCCGTGATCTTTTTTAATACCGTTGTAATTTTCTAATAGTTTTCCTAACTTATCTTCACCTTCAAAGAATGTTACACTTCTGTAACCTCTTGCATATAAATCACTTGCGGCAAACATAATATTTTTAGATAATTCTATTTTAATATCTGGAAAACTTTTTCGTGCCCAATCTAATTTTTCATTTGGATTCAAAGGATCTGTTGGAAGTTTTGCGGCTCTGTCTGTCAAGAACAGTATTGCATCACCCGGACCTTGTTTAAGTGCTTCAACAAGTAAGCCGTGTCCTGTTGTAGCAGGATTTAATCTTCCTAAAGCAAAACTTACTTCTTTTTTTGGTGCTTCAAATAGTTCTCTCAAAAACATTAGTACTCGCCTTGTTTAAATCCGTCTACTTCTTCTTCGTAAATTTGTTCAGCAAGTCCTTTTCGTTCGTCCATTGTAATTAAATCTTCTGGATTACCTGCAATATCAAATTTCTTAATATAATCATTAACACCTTGGTTTACCATAGGTAAAATAATTTCTAAGGCTTTATTAGAATCACCATTGTTATAGCAGTCTTGACATTTTGCCATAGTCGGGTAGTACATCTGTCTATAAAATCTTGTATCGTCTCGCATGTGACAAAGTAAGTCACTTGGAACATCATATGAAGGATTGTCTTCTCTACCTAAAATATCATCAAATTTCATGCTACCACTTCCTGCAAGACCAATATCTTGCCTTATGTCTCGGACCTGGATTATCACAGTTGTGTCTTGCTCTAAAACTTCTGCGTCTTGCCGGGTTAGACTTTTTAATTTTCATATTAGGATCACCAAAGTTAACTTTTACTACATTACCTTTTGGATTCTTAACATACACTTTAAACTTCTTAACATCACCACGCATTGGCTTGCCAAGTTTTACTTTACGTCCTTGATACTCTGCTTCGTCTACAATTTCGTCTTCGTTAAACCATAGTTCGCCGTATGCATTATAAAAGTCGTCACCGTCATATGTTTCTTCGTCGATGTTAGAAAGTTCTTTGATTCTATCTAATTCGTCTGCTTCACCATATGGATCTTCTGCTTCTGTGCCACATTTTACACACTTGTCACCATAATGCATTCCACTGTCTTCACCTTGGTCCATTAACAAATTATCCAATGCACCTTGACCGGTTTCGCCATCTGCTACAAGATCTTGATTGTCTGCTTCCCAGTCATCGATGTATTCTTGTTTTTCTTGTGGAGTCATTGAGAATTCATTTTCATCGCCACACTTTTTGCAGTTCCAAGTATATGCATAATCATCTTGTTCTTCTGCAACTTCGTTGACAGTTTCAGCAAGATAATCTCTAAATGTTTTAGTCATATGATAGTCCCTTTATACGTATATAAAGTATTTATCACAGTTTGTCAACTAAAAGATTATACAGAGATTTCGATATCGAACTTGTCAAATCCTAAATCAAACAGTCTATTTGCTATTCTTTCTGCAACAGCGTTAGATTCTGCTTCATCTAACTGTTTGTGGGTATCTATTGTAAGTATAGTTTCGCCCTTGTCAGACTCAAATACTTCGTATAGTGCTTCAGATTCGGTTAGTGCTTCGTCTGTGCAATTCAGCACTTGTTCGGCAATAATAGCATCAACATCTTCTTGTTTGCCTTGCCACACAATATTAATAAAATTACTCATAACTACTCCTAATGGTTTAACAAGATACTATTGATAGTACCGTCTGTGTAAACTACTTTTGCTCTAACCCATACAAAGTTACCAGTAAAATTAGCATGTTTATTTCCAGTCTCTTGAGCGGCAGTGTACGAATGTACTTCAAACCAGTCTGCTTCTACAGGTACAGTTGCCAGTGTTGCTTCAACACTAATGGTTCCAGTTAAACCTGAATAGTTATATTGAACTGTATGTACACCGTCTGCTCTGCTGTAATATCCGTCACCTTTAAACTTCTCGCCTGTGATAGTTTCTGTTGTGCTATCACCTGGATGAGTATTTGCTGGTAAAATTATTTCACTGTTACTTGGCATACAACTATTTATCTAAATCTATGCTGTTACAGATTTAGTTTGTGTTTTAGGCACGAGTATAATTTTGCGTTCTTTGATATCAATATGCAAATGTCCGCCATCCTTAAGTTCCCCAAACAGTAGTATTTTACTTAAATTACTTTTAATTTCTTTATCAATAGTACGTTGTAATGGTCTTGCACCCATCTTCTTATCAAAGCCTACTTCTACAAGATAATCAATAGTATCATCTGTAATGTCAACAGTAACATTCTTCTCTTTAAGCATATCACGCAGTTCAACAAGGAATTTACCTACAATCTTAATCATAGTATTCTTCTCAAGTTTGCCAAATGCAATTACTCCGTCAAGTCTATTACGGAATTCTGGAGCAAAGAACTTCTTAAGTTCAGTATCTTCATAGTCCATTTCCATATCTTCGTTGAAGCCGATAGCATTTTTTTCTGCTTGTTCTGCTCCTAAGTTCGTGGTTAGGATTAACACAGCATTTTTTGCATCGGCTTCTTTACCGTTGCTTCCAGTAACTTTTCCATTATCCATTAATTGTAATAGGATCTGTGACACATCGGGATGTGCCTTTTCAATTTCGTCTAACAGTAGAACACAGTTAGGATGTTCTTGCAATTTAGTAATCAATTGTCCTGCATTGTCTTCGAAGCCTACGTAGCCAGGAGGTGAACCAATTAATTTAGCAACTGAATGCTTCTCTTGATATTCACTCATATCAAAACGTACAAGTTCCACACTTAGTTCGTTTGCTAACTGTTTTGCAGTTTCGGTTTTACCCACTCCTGTTGGGCCCATAAACACAAAACTACCAACAGGTTTATTCTCCGATTTTAATCCTGCTTGTGCTACAAGTATCTTATCAACAATCTCATCAATCGCTTTGTCTTGTCCGTAAACTTGTTTCTTTAAGTTTTCTTCAAGGTGCGCCAGATTACTTGATTCTTTTTGTGAAATTGTTTCTGGTGGTAATTTAATTGCTTTAGCAAGTTCAAATTCAATTTCTTCTTTGCCTACAATCTTGTCACCTTCAACTTTTTTCAAATTAAATCTTGAACAAGCAAGATCAATTAAGTCAATTGCTTTGTCTGGTAACTTCTTGTCAGCCATATATTTAACACTTAACTTGATTGCGGCATCAATACCACTTTCAGTAATTATGGTCTTATGATAATCTTCGTAGTATTTTTTAATGCCTTGCAAAATAGATTTAGTTGTTTCTTTGTCTGGCTCGGATACACTAACACGCTGGAAACGTCTCATCAATGCACGATCTTTTTCAAAATACTTGCGGTATTCTTCCCAGGTAGTTGATGCCACTACTTTAATATCACCTTTACCTAAGGCTGGCTTTAACATGTTTGCAAGATCATTTGAACTATTACTTCCTCCTGCGGCTCCTGCACCGTTCATCATATGTGCTTCGTCAATAAAAATAATAGTTTTACCTTGTTTTTTAATTGCCTGCATAACAAGTTTAAAACGTTCCTCAAAGTCTCCTCTATACTTAGAACCTGCCAGCATAGCACTAATATCTAAGTTATATACAGAATATTCTTGTAAAAATTCTGGTACTGCTTTATTAACAATATTCCATGCAAGGCCTTCAGCAATCGCAGTTTTACCTACACCCGGATCACCTACAAGTAGTACATTATTTTTTGAACGTCTGCCTAATGAAAGTGCAATACTTTCTAATTCTTCATGTCTTCCAATTACAGGGTCTACTTTATTTTTTTCTACTTCTTTGTTTAAGTTTGTTGAAAACTCACGTAGTGCTTTTTGTGCCACTTGATTCATTTCTGAATCTTCATATACTGCTTCTAATTCGTTGTTGAGATAATCAGCAAAACCTTCTTTTGTTATTCCTGCCTTCTGAATATGATAGTATGACCAAGATTTCTTTTCATTCATAATACTTAAGAATACATCAGTAATTTCGATATTGTGTCTACCACTAAATAATACCTGTGTAAAAGACCTATTCAAAACACGTTCAACTGTTGATGTTTTCTTAGGTTTAAATTTTTTAGAATTTTCAGCAGGTAATACAATATCTGTTAAATCATTTTTTAAGTAGTTTTCTATATTCTTTTTAATAAACTCAGGGTCTGCACCAGAACCTTCCACAATCTTAGAAAACTTTTCACTACATAACATTGCAAATAATAAATGTTCAAGAGTAACATACTCGTGATTTAACTTTTTAGCATCGTTCATTGCTTTGTCAAATACTGCTTGTAAGTCGTCGCTTGGTTCAACCATATTGTATCATTCCTTTAATTTTTTTAAAATATTTTTGTTGTTTCTTTTTTGCCATATCTAATTTCATCTTACTTACGCGATCAATATAATTGATGCCATATAGATGATCAAATTCATGTTGAAAGATTCTTGCATTCCATCCTTTAAACTCTATTTTACATTCTTTTCCGCTACTGTCAAGAAACTTTGCTACCAAAGCCTCTGCACGTTTTACCTTAAAAAATAATCCAGGAAAACTTAAACAACCTTCTTCACCTAATACTGTTTGGTCTGATACTGCTTCAATACGTGGATTAATAATTGCAAACGATTCTCCGTCTTTATATCCTTCTAAATCTTTTGGCTCTAAAATAAAAATTTGTGCATCTAAATCAACTTGGTTAGCACTTAATCCAACGCCATGTTCTTTTCGCATGATGTCAATCATATTTTTTTCAATGTTTTTTGCATCTAATTTATCAAAGTCAAACTCTTTTACTTGCTTTAACAAAGCCTGATGCGGATGATATACTAAGTTCATTCCTTAATCTCTCTTATTTTTTCGTATTGATCTTGGGTTAAATTTTTTGGAATAACGCCGTTTACTTTTAAGTAAACATTTCCAGATGTGCCTGAATTATAATCGGGTAAACCTTGCCCGCCTATACTTAAAACTGTGCCTGGTTGTGTGCCTCTTGGTATATTAATACTTATAGTTTTACCTGAAGGTAATGCAAGATTTGTGGTAGTTCCTAATATCATTTCAAAAATATCAATTGATGTTGTTGTGTGTAAATTTAAATGGTCTACTTCAAAATTAGGATGTCTTTTGATCCTTACCTTGACATTTAAGTTACCTCTTGGAACTGTTGGAACGCTATCGTCACCAAGTCCTCCATAACGTATGGTATCTCCATGTCTTGCGCCTTTTGGAATATCGATATTGACTGTTTGCTCTTTTCCAGTATTGGTTCTAAATGTAGCAATTATTCCTTTGCCTGTGTAAACTTCACCAAGTTCGATATCACAAGCGATTGTTATATCTCTATTTTGTTGTGGTCTACGTTGCTGTTGAAATCCTCTACCAAAAAATGTACTGAACATTTCATTTATGTCACCATTAAATTCAAAATTACCTGGTCCGCCAAAACCTTGTTGTTGGAATCCTGCTTGTTGTGGATCAGTAGTTCCAAACTGATCATACATTTGTTTCTTTTGTGGATCGGTAAGTGTTTGGTATGCTTCGTTTAACTGTGTGAATTTTTTATGATCTCCGCCTTTGTCAGGATGATGCTTTGCCGCAAGTTTACGGAAAGCCGTTTTAATATCCTTTTCAGAGGCATTTCGAGAAACGCCTAATAGTTCATAATAATCCATAACAGTATTATATACTTATATTAGACGTTTGTCAAGTTTTATTTGTCTGATTTTGCTTTAGAACCTGTGTATAGACCAAACCATGCCGCGCCAGCACCAACTACGATACTAACCAACCCCGATTGTTCCATAGTTGGATCTGGTAAATTCATATACCAAATTACAACTCTATACAATAAGATAATATAAACTGTAATAAAGATACGAGGAAAAATTCTCCAACTATCAACTGCTCTTGCTAAGTGTATTAATTTTGCATATGGATTAATACCCAAGTCTTTGACCGAAGTATCAACTTCTAAATCAACTTGAATTTTTTGTTTAGGTTCTGCAACCTTTACATCTTTGTCTAACATTATTTTTTACCCTCTAATTTTTTAATTCGAGATTCTAACTCGTCTATCTTTTGTGTTACATGGGGATACTTTGTACGCCATGCATTTGGATCATTTTGAAACCAAGTCCAGCCCCAACGTATTGCAAGATATTCAAGAAAAGCATCAAAATTTCTTACTGCCCACATTGCCATTTTTGTATCTTTAAACCAATACAAAAATGCGGCACCAAACAAAGAACCTGCGATTGCTGTGTAAATCCACAAACGGTCAGTTGCCAATCTTTCAATAATTTCCCACATACTATTTCTTCTCCGATATTACAAATCGTAAATTTTTATGGTCTGGATAATTCACAACCACGGGTCCTTCCGGACACAGGTAATCTATGTGTGCCAACAGCGTTGCTTCGCCCTCTGTAATCATATCTTGATGCTCCTCGTCAATAGTAAATGAGAATCCAAACTTGTCTATCTTGTCGCTGGCAGGTCCTGAAAACTTGGCCACGCTTGGTGTTGCCGTATGGATCATATACTTGCTGTCCTTGACTTCAAGCCTAAATCCTTCAACACTACAGTCATCTCTGTGCTTTTCACGGGCAACAATAACATCAAATGATCCATCTCTTGGGCCATCTGACACTTCAAAGTATTCTGGTGCCCAAGTAAGTATGTCCTTGCTTTCCAACTTGTCCCACAGGGTGTATCCGCCACCTATGAGAGCAAATGATGCTGTTACAACACCAATGCCCTTTGTAATATTTTCTACATCAAAACTAAACATTCGTCCATGTTCTCCTATATGTGTATTTATCGGAATTTGGTTAGAAAGAACAGGCAACTTCGCCTTTAGTAACTACATTTTCTCGTACCTTGCTCATGTCTTGAGGAATATCCTTAACTTCTAAGCCAGGTTTTACGGTGCATTTAGATTGGGTGGAACAACTACTTAGGATCAGTAGTGTTAGGATCAGACTCGCCTTCGTAATAATCTTTGTAAGCATCTATAATTTGTCTTTGTTTGATCATATAGGCACGGATCTGTGCAAAGTTCTTTGATAAAAGTTCATAGTCGTCATCGCTTAGTCCAAATAATACAGGATCTTTTCCTTGTTCTTTTAACTTAGCAAATACTTCTTCTGCATTTTCTGAAGTAATAATGACCCATTTAATGTTTTCCATCTTAGCCGCTTCTGGCTGAGATAAATTTAAAGGTTCTCTTTCTACTTCTGTTTTAAAAACGTCCAATTTAGAAACAGTTGAACAACCTGAAAGAAAGATTGCAAATAAACATACTATTAAAATATTCTTAGTCATAAGGTACATAATTAGGATTTGCTATACTTGGACATTCTGAATTAATTTCAGACTTTTTAGTAGCATTAATCTCTTTCTCTGTTAATGGAGAACCCATAGCAATTTCGGAACACCTCATTGCTTTGTTACTCGCACTATTAATAACACGTTCAACCAATTTTGCTTTTTCTTCAGCAAGTTTGCCAATATCTCTAACTTCGCCCTTGCCGTTGATTTTGTTGAAACGTTCGTCAAGTGCCGCAAACTCTTTGCGTAATATTGCATTTGTTTCTTCAAGTGCTTTATTGGTGGCAAGTATTGCTTTAAAATCATTTGCCTGTTGAGCAATTACTGCTTTTTGATTAGCAACACTATCTAATAATTTTGCATTATTGGCTTCGCTGGTAGCAAGGTCGCTCTTTAGTGTTTTTACATACATAACACCACCGCCGGCACCTGCCAACATAATTAAAACCATTGCTATTTTGATTGAACCTAACATTTAACGTCCTTGTTTACAAACTTCGATCGTAACTGTTTTGCTATCGCCATCTACCATATCTTTGAAAAGAGGTCCTTCGTGATATTCGTAGCCACAATTTTTACAAGTTACTCTGCCATCTCCTTGGCTTTGTCTTTTGTAGTGTTTACTCTGCTTGTCCATCCATTACCAAATGTTTTAAATGTTGTTAGTGTTTCATAGTACTCTTGTCTTTTTGCACTATAATCGTCGATTGCTTTGTTAATTCCTACTGCTTCAACATATCCTAATGTTTTTGCAATAGTGTTTGGACCAATCCAACCATCAATTTTTGTTCCAACTAAAATTTGTAAAATCTTAGTTGCTCTGTGTCTACCTGCATTTACACACATATCAAACACACAAAGATCTAATCCTTTAGGAATATCATTTGCAAGAACTGCATTCCAATAGTTTTTCTTATAAATCGGAGTTACATCTTTTTCTGTTAAATTTTGTATTACTTCTTTAGTAACTACTTTACTCATCCAGTCTTCATACGTTTGTCTTGTAATTCCCATATTTGTAGCACCGCCCGGATCGCTTGGATGATCAACGTATCCGCCTTCGTGTTCAAGTACTATTGCTAAACAATTCTTAAAATTATCTTTTGCCATTTTTTAACCTCTTTTCAATATTAAACTGTAGTTATTGTTTTCAAGCACAAGTTTCTTACCATATTTTGTAATATTATAATCACCTAAATACTTGCTCAAATATATAACTTCAGCGAAACCATTTATATCTAATGCTTCAGTGATATTTACCTGATCTGTACGTGCAAAATCAACAACTCTGAATAGAATTGGATCCATGAAAGTGTTTTTTATTCTTAGAGTGTGTTCATTTAGCATATCTACTTCTTCGGCATAACTCTTACTAAAGAAGTTTTTATAATTATCCATGTTACTTTCATTTACACGAATATCGTAGGCTTCCTTATCTGTTGGAATCATTTCTGCTAAATTAGCATCTGTTGCATCATGACTTTTAAAACTTTTGTAGTATCTAAATTTCATACTATCTAAGCCACTAATTTTTGTAATACCGTCCACCATTTCATAGATATGTGCTGGTGAGTCTTTTCCTCTTTCAATTTCTACAAATACCTTATACATACCATCTGATTGTTCACCCGATGTTGCATCAGCGTCAAGTACAAATGGATATCCTTTTTCAAGGAAGTTCTCAAGATCTTTTGCACTACCTTCATTCTTTGTAGAAAAACTTAACACGACTATGTCACTGTCACTGCCCATTTTAGATTTAAATGAATCTATTTCAAAAATACTATCTACTAAATCTTTAAGGTCGTCTTTTCTTAAACCCATTAAACTGCTCCTTCAGGTGCCGGTGCTTCTGCTCCTGCTCCTATGCCTGCTTCAACTCCGCCTTCTGCTGGCTGTGCTTCTGGTGCTGGAGATTGATCTGCTCCTGGTTCAGTAGTTAAATCTACCATCTCATTGTATCCACTGTATATGTCAATGATTAATTTTTTAGGCATCATAATTTCTACTACCCAGATTTCTTTACGATCCAGTTTTCCTTTTTTAGTGCCTGGTCTAATATCATCTGGTGTTCTAATTTTCCTTGGAACTAAGATATGGTCTTTTTTATATGTTACTTTACAATCGTAATCAAGTAATCTTTTACCGCCCATTGGATCAGGCATTGCATCACGTGGCCACATAAATGAACAAATTATCCAGTGTCTTTTGATATTAGGACCTGAAACAATTTCTCCATCTTCCCAGTTTTCGTACACATATAAATCAAGTTCGTCAAGTACTCTTTCAAAGTCTTTTAGAACCGTAAATGCAGTATCACTTTCGTATATACCCTGTACGTTTTTGATTACTTCTAATACATCTTTCATATGAATATCCAATCTTATACAGTTATTTATCCTGTTTCGATTTATAACAGTGTAGTTTTATCACAGGCCAAACTTACTAAATATTTGTGTAGGAGGCACAGATAGTGTCAAAACTATGTGTGCAGACTAATTTACAACTCATAAAGGAGGACTGCATGGGTGCAAAAAGAAGTGCTCGTAAGAGCAAAAACTACAATAGCAATATTGTAGAATTCAACAATTTTCTTCCCCAGAAGAAAAAAGAAGTCAAAATTATTCCAAGGAATGTTAATCAAGAAACTTATATGCTACAACTGTTAGACCCTAAGAAAGACATAGTTTTTGGCATAGGGCCGGCAGGAACAGGCAAAACGCTGTTAGCAGTACAGGTTGCAATTAAACAGTTCAAAGACGGAATAGTTGATAAAATCATCGTAACAAGACCTGCTGTAAGTGCAGATGAAGATTTAGGATTTTTACCAGGTACATTAGAACAAAAAATGGCACCATGGACAAGACCTATATTTGATGTGCTTCAGGAGTATTTTTCAGCAAAAGATATTGAAGGTATGATTGCAGAAGGAGTAATAGAAATTTCTCCACTTGCATATATGCGTGGTAGAACATTTAAACGTTCTTATATTCTTGCTGACGAAATGCAAAATGCTACACAAAACCAAATGAAAATGTTATTGACAAGATTAGGCGAAGGATCTAAGATGGCTGTTACAGGTGATCTTGCCCAAGCAGATAGACTTAAAGATAATGGACTAATTGATTTTTGTAGACATTTAGATAATAAAGGTCGTGCAGAAAGAATTGATGTCGTAGAGTTTGCCAAAGGAGACATTGAACGACACGATGCAGTCAGAGAAGTTTTAGAAATTTATGGTGATGTATGCTAACCTGGGAGATCAGTATCTCGGGCATCAACAACATATAATTTTTTAGTTTTAACCCATTTTATCCAGCCTGCATACGTCATTTTATGTAGGCTGGATATTGCCCACTGACGTTTCATAACAGTTTCGTTAAGTTCCATAGTCTTTGCTACTTGCTTTTCACGTTTAAAAGGAATAACTTGAACTAACGGTTCACCCATCTTAATTGTTGTGGGTTTAATTTCTTTAAGCATAATATTAATAGGACTTTGCGGAGCACCTAAATCATGATCCATTACACCAGGAACTGCTTCCCAGTTTTTATCTTCATGATAATACATAGGCAAATATAATGTACTCCAACCGCTTTTATTCCATGTAAACCAAGGATTATCTAATTTAACAGCACCGCGAACACTAAACTTCTGTTTCATAAAATTACCCAATTGTTCTTCGGGGTGATATGCATCATTATACATATCGTCACTGTATCTTGTTATAATATGTTTACCGTCGGGAGTTGGTTCGATTGTGATATCGCACCATGCAGGAATAACATATCCCATACTCATGTAATCTGTAATACCAGGACAGGCTCTTACAGTTTTATGACTATCAATGTTATATTGTTCTTTTTTAAAATAAGGTGATAATTCTTTAAACTTATCTGGAAAGAATTTACCAGCAGGTTCAATTGGTGCATATTTCCGGACACCCCAACTTTGACAAGCAAAGTTAATTACTGGCTCTTCTTTTTTGAATAAGTTTTTAATAAAATTTATCATACTTTAGTAACTGCTACCTTTGATTTTTCTAAGAATTCAATTCCGTCGTTACTACGATAGTTATCCTTGTAATACACTGTGCTAATACCACTCTGGTATATAAGTTTTGCACATTCTAAGCAAGGACTGTGTGTAACAAATAATGTAGCATTATTACCACTTTCGTTTGATTTTGCCAATTTAGCAATCGCATTTGATTCTGCATGAAGTACTTCTGGCTTTGATTTGAGTACAGAATGTCCCATTTCATCTTGTCTTACAACATCTTCGCAACAGTTATCCCATCCACTGGGCATACCATTGTAGCCAATTGAAATAATACGGTCGTCTTTAACAACAATAGCACCAACGTTTAGTCTTTTCGCTGTACTGAGGTTAGCAAAAGTTTTGGCTACCTCCATATATGCTTTTACAAACTTATCCTTCATTTACAAGTTCTTCTGCAAGAGGAAAGATTTGTGCAATTACTTTGGCACAAGCATGAGCAATATCCATGTGTTCTTTTTGGGTACCGTTAGCACCACGTAATTCAATATAATGAATCCAACTACGCAGTGTGCCGTTCATATATAGTCTTGTTTTAGTACAACCTTCTGGCAATACAGCACGAGCCTGTTCTTTAGCAATGCCATTATTAATTGCCCATTCGTATGCTTCTTTGGCGGCATTGATTACTTTTTGCTGTTGCGATTCCCAATCATTAATTAAATTCATGTCTTGTTGTGTTGTGCTTAATGCAATTGAGTTTTGTCTATTCTTTGTGTCCTGTAGTCGTGCTTCACGTAACACAAATTGATCTCCAAATTCTGCTGGATTTGCATAACGCTGACTAAACTCTTGGAAACTAAAACTACGGTGACGTACAATTTGATGTGCAATATCTCTTGTAGTATTAATTTCCAAACAAGCACTAACCATTTCTAAAGGTGACCAATGAGCATGTTTAATCAGATACTTAATAAGTTTTTCACTGGTTTCTGAATTCATTTGGTTACTTGGATTTGAAACCCTTGCACAATAGGCAATAAGTTCTTGACAGTCTGTAAGGTCAGAGCCTTCTGGTGCTGTACTGTATGAAATTAATTTTACACTCATTCTATTTCTCCTGGTTTTTTTACTGTGCAACTAATGTTACCTGAAATTGCAACTCTATCGTGATTGCAAGTTTGAATTCCTACTTTATGGCTGACATTGCCTGGAAATATCACCATCAAACCACTAAAGGGTTTAACACTATAATTCACTGTTGTGAACTCTAACGGCGCACATTCTTCACAAGCATTTACGTAATAAACATAACTGAAAGTAGCAGGCCAATGAGCATGTTCTATAGTATGATGATTATTATTACCTTTGTATACCATTCCCCAACAATCTACAACATCAAATCTTAACATTGATGCTCCTCGCTGACTTAGGCCTTCTATACTACTAATGCATTGTAAAATTGCAAAGTCACAGATCTTTTTGAAGTCAGGATCTTTATACATTGTAAACTCAGTCATGTCTGCTTTGACATTACTAATATGTCCTACTTCATCTCCACGGCTTCTAATTTTTTCTTCAAGGATTGGATTTAATATTTCACTACGGTTATATTTGACCATAGTAATATCACAAGGTTCTTTTGATGTACCGTTGTGTACTTTGAAGTAATCCATTACCCTGTCCTTAATAAAACGTGATATCCGTATTCTGTTTTGATAGGAAATGTCAACATTTCATCTTTGTTAATTTGACTAATAGGCTTTGCAATCTCATATTCCATATCACCCGGATAATCAAACCAACCCAAGTCACCACCGTTCTTTGCACTTTTTCTACAAGCACTATGTTCTTTGGCGGCTTGCTCAAATGTAAGTAAACCCTCTATAATATCTTGGATAATAAATCCTGCTTCTTGTTCTGCGGCAGGCGCAGGACGATTGCTTGTTTGTGCAGTAGCACCAAGATGACTGATTAAAATATGACTTGCTCTAAGTTTTTGAATCTTCATTAACACTCCCACCTGGCTTTTCGGAAAAGAATCTTTCAAACTTGTTAGATTCATTTGCAAATGCTTCAGCGTCGGCAGGAACATCTTCAGGTCGTTTTTCTGTAATGTTAGGCCATTTAGCAGAGTACTCTTCGTTTACATATAACCATTTGTCTGCACCTTCAACGTTGTCTGGAATAATTGCATCTACAGGACATTCGGGTTCACAAACACCGCAATCAATACATTCGTTAGGATTGATTACAAGCATATTTTCACCCTCATAGAAACAATCTACGGGACAAACATCTACACAATCCATATGTTTACATTTGATACAGTTATCGTTTACAAGATATGTCATACTAATAATTATCCGTGTTATAAACGTGCTAAACGAATCATGGTTGCCGCTAAATTAATCTCTGGATCTGCAACAAGTGTGTGGTCTACAAGACCTTGCTTGATTATTAAGATAGCATCATCTTCTTTTTCTCCAAACAGTGTTACATTATCATACAACCATTTAAAAATATCTTCTACTTCGTCAGGACGTACTTGGCTACAAACAAGTTTTCTCGCTTGATTAATTTTACCTGCTTTGAATAGTTCTACCATTTCAAGTTTATAGTCTGCTTCACCTGTATCACCTTCTTGTGGTTTTTGTAAAGCACCATCTACACTGTTCATTTGTACCATATTGATACACTTACGCAAGTCAGGATATGTTGCTTTTACAAAAGTATCAAGTGTGTCTAAGTCTGGAGTTACGCCTTCATCGATACAAATTTTTGCAACACGGGCAGTAAATTCTGTTTGATCAATACGTTCAATGTGAAATCCTTGACATCTTGAATGCAGTGCTGGAATAATTCTGTTAGGGTAGTTACAGGTTAAAATAAATCTGCTTGTGGTATGGTATTCTTCCATCACGCCACGCAGTGCCGCTTGAGCATTTGGACTCAAGTAATCAGCCTCATCAAGCAGTACAACTTTAAATTCACCAAATGGAATCATCTGTACAAAATTGATAATCTTATCTCTTACATCATCAACTGAGTTTGTACGGCTTGCATTGATTTCTAAAATATCTAAATCATTAATTTCTAATTCATTAAACAAGATTTTAGCAAGTGTTGTCTTACCAATACCTGCATTACCTGAAAACAACAAATGCGGGATAGTGCGTTCTTTAATCCACTGTTGTACTTGTTTCTTTTGATGTTCATCTCTGAACACATAACCGTCTATTGTTTTAGGACGATACTTTTCTACCCAAAGTTCTTTCATTTACCTGCCTCTACGTTATAATGTTGCCTTTTATTATAATATATTTTTATGCCTTTGTCAACAAAAATCTGCTATGTTATAAATCGCCGTCTTTTCGATTTTCCGAATAGTGTACATCAAATTCACCATCTGGATATCTTGACTCTAACTTCTTAACATTTTCTTCAATTACTTCATTAGGATCGAGACCCAATGCCCGACAAGAAGTAATCCAATACCACATAATATCGCCAAGTTCTCGTTTACAATGAAAGATAGTTTCATCGTCCATTGGTTTACCTTGGAATATACATTTTTTAACAATTTCACTGAACTCTCCTCCTTCACTTGCAATGCCAATTGCGCCTGTCATCAATGACGCCGCATTTACTTTCATTTTACTTTCGGTAGTTTCAATATCAATCATACGATTATACATCTGCATAGTTGATAGTGATTCACCGCTTGTGACTTTTTTTACAAAGTCCATATATTTGTTTAGATCGATCAATTTAACCTCTTTAATTTACAAAGTCTTCAGGACGGTGAGCATCTTGACTCAAATCAATAGCATCACCAAAGTATGCAAGATCGCTTGGCGGTTCATTGGCAACACCCAATACACCCGAAGCGTCTACTGTTCGGAGAACTTTTTGTTCTCCATCTTCGTTTTCGACTGTGAATCCTCTTGACCACCTACCATGTTCAATTAAAATCCAATCTCCAACATTATAGTCGTCTGTATTTTCGTGTCCGATAGATACAATCTTTGCCCAGCGTGGTTTAATACCATGCTGTTGTCCGTCATCACTTGGAAGAATAATTCCGCCGTTACTGATAACTTCTCCAAACTCCATGTCGGAAACCATTAATCTATCATGCAAAGGTTTTACTTCACCCTTAATAACATCTAAACTAATTGCCATTTATTCACCTTTTTGTACAAAATTACCATCTTCGTCTTCTACCCAATCGTCACCTGTTTCTTCTGCTACTTCTTTTACTTTTTGTTTTGCAGTCTTTTTAGGTGCTGTAGTTTCTTCTGCTACTACTGCTTCGGGTTGAGAGTTCTTTGCTACAGGTTGTTCATCTACAACTTTATTTGGATGATCTCTGTAATAGTCTGCAAGGACATCTTCTCTCTTACGAATAATCTTACCACCCGGACCTAATTCATCGCCACGTGCATTTACACGAGCGTTGCCTACTGCCGGAGTAAGTTCGTTCTTTTGACGTAATAGATCCATATCAACTGCTTTACCTTGCATTGTTTTATAAACCTTACGCCCTGTTTGTTTTACTGCCATTGTTTTCTCCTATTATGTGAGTATTTATCTAAGGAACTCGCGCCAATCCAAGCCAAACTGGATTGGATCAATTCTATGTACACCAATTAAATATAGCACAAAACTCGATACTGAACTTCCTCTGCCCACTCCCCATACAATATTGTTTTCACGCATAAAGTCTACAAGATATTTCATATACTGTAGTAACGGTAACATATTTCTATTTTGAAATTCTGTGAATTCTTCGTCAAGTCTTTGAACTTGTTCTGTTGTTTCGCAACGTTGCTCTAACCAACTATAGATATCCATATTCTTATATTCATCAGGCATAAACCATTCACTTTGACATACATTGTCAAAAGTCTTTTGATCTACATCTAATGGAATATATTTTTGGATTTCTTTGCCACCTACTTCACTTACTTGCAGATTAAATTGGTCTATGTCATCACTTGGATCACATAATACTATATGGCATTTTTCTGCCTGACCAGAATATATCATGTCAATCAAGTTACGAGCAGAGAAGATTGGTATTCCATTAGAATCTGTTTTTATAAGCATACGTATATATTAACTTACGTTGATTAAATTGTCAAGATCTTTATCTTGGTTCTTTGCCATTTCTTTGGCATATCTGGTTCTAAGTTCTAAACGATACATTTCTATCAATGTAGCCATTTGATTTTTGACTTCTGGGTTTCGAGTCATGTAGAACTTTTTGGAAAGTTCTTGCATTTTATCCTCAATTTGTGGAGTTGTGTATTTGTCTAAGTTATCTTCAATTGGGTGTAACATTAGTAAAATTTACCAATATAGTCTACAAAAATAGATGATCCTTGATTATATGTCATAAAGTCAATAATTACTGGATCCGAAGCACTGTCAATAGTTATATTGTTTGTAAACACATAGTCTGGTGCACTGCCTGTTTTATTAGGCCAGCGTTCATTAAATTTTAACGAACTACCTGCTTCTGTTCCAATAGTTAAGATTCTATCTTCACCGTCGTTAATTAAAATCAATCTAATTTTTCCAACTTTACCTGATTCAGGCCAATCAGTAGTGGTCAAAGTGATGTCCCCTCCTACTGTAAATGTTTGTACAGCACCGAGTGTAAAGTTAACATCTTGAGAAGAACTTAATGTGCCGCCTGCGTTTAACTCCTCAGAAACATTAATTAAATTTGCATTTGTAATGTTGTTTCCTAAAAAGTTATTTGCTTCATTTTTCTTAGCAGTATTATCTTGCAGAGCCTCAATTTCGCCCTTTGATGCTACAAAGTTATTTTTAATAATACCAAAATTATCTCTAAATCCTTGCGAATCGTTGTCTTGTCCTGCAACAGGATAGTCTGCGTTAATACTTACTTCATCAATATTACTTGCCATTTTGTGTCCTCTCTACTTTTATTTATCTGCTTTATATGTTGTATTCATAGTTTCCGAACAGAATGTATTGTTCGGCACTTTTACCTGTAGTACTATCAATTATGTACCTGTCAATATCAAAATCTATTGTATTAAAGTCGAAATTTTGATTTTTGATATTCAAAAGTATTTGATCGGCGCTTCCTGCTTGACAATATGCAATAGGTATAGCAGTTGTATAACCTAATTCTTGGACAGAATCTTCCTGTGCAGTACGCATCCATAATGGTAAAAAGTCTCTTTCTGTAACGCCTGTTTCACTAATACGATCACGCATATTTTTAATATTGGAAATATACTTTTTATTGTGTGTATCTTGACTAATTTTTACAGCATCACTATCTACTTTTAATGTATTACTAATTGGTCTAAATCTATATGGTTCTGCTTTGCTGATTTCAAAGTTTTGTACAGATACTACACTCTGTCCGTTTCTAAGGACAATTCTAATATTTCCTACAGTTGGAAATACCACTCGACCGCTTCGTGTGATAATTTCTAAATCATTACCAATACTGGTTACATCAACTGTTGGAGTCCCTACTCCTCTAACGCCAAGTTCAAATTGACTAACGCCACTACCTAACGCTGTATTGTCATCTAAAGATTCAAACTGTATACTATCTACTGTAATTTTTTTACCTAAAGTTGAAGTTGTTATTGTTTTTGCAACCTCACCTTTTATAGGCATATATGGGTCAATCACTTCTACATATATCACTTCATAAACAATATCATTTGTTCCTGGGTTTTTGGCTATAGCCTTTTTAATTTCACCAATTTTATATTTTTTTCTTTTATGATTTTTAGCCGCGGCGGCTACATAGTTCCTAATATTTTGAGTAAGTATTCCTGCATACGCCAACATCTTGACATCTTTTTGTACACCAAATTCTGGATCACCGCTTCTATAAATTAAATCTGGTGGAAAAATATTTGGATTAGAAATAAATGCAGTATACTCATCGCGTTTTGTTTGAGTCATAAATGGTTTCATAAACAAGTTACTGTATAGATTGTCGTCTGGATCTAAAACGTCAATTGTAAATTCTTGTTCAATTGCACTAAAACCAAAACGATCTTCTGCTTTTACTGTAAACTTAAATTCTCTATCAATAATAGTTTTAGCACCATCAAATGTCATAGTACCGTTATCAAAAACTGTAAGTCCTTTTTTATCAGCAGTACCAAATTGGTTAACTTTTCCAATTATTTCCCCACTAATATCTAATTGTAATCCTGATGGAAGGTTACCACTTACAAGACTATATATTAGTCTCGAGTCTGGTACACTTGTTTGTGCTTTGATCGATAATGTAGATATAAAGTTTGCACTTATGTTTCCTAAATTACTTGGTGTTGTAAACTTAATAGTTGAATCAACTTCACCTAATATTTTTACTGTGAAAGTTTTTGTTTTACTTGCTAAGATTGTTTCTGGAACACCGCCGAATCTTGTTGCTTTTACTGTAAATTTATATTGCTTTGTTACAGCCGGTTGATAAGGAACACGACCAGCAATCTCTCCTGTACTGCTATCTATTGACATACCTGGAGGTAACTCACTTGCTGTATTATCGTCATTAGTTGCTTCTAATGTATATACAAGTCTACCTGCTATAGTTTCTGTATCTAATACATCAAGGAAAAATGTTAGGTAATTATTTGCTCTCCTAAATCCTAAGTTTGCAGGAGTCAACCATAATGGAGTTCTCAAGTAAGTGTTGTCAGCAGTAAACAATCCATTTGCAATTTGCATCTTGGTATTATCTGCTCTTAAAAAATCGTCACCTACAAGATAAATTTGAAATTTACGTTTTGCAATAGTATCACCATCAGTTACACTTACTATAAATTCATAGTACCTATTTAACTTACGAGGTTGTTTGGTTGGAATTCTATCGTCATAGATTCTTGTGTCATAAAAGAAACTGTCAAAACCATTAGCACTTCTTTCGCCAAAGTCAAACGGAAATGTACCGTATATATTTGCATCATATGCACCACTGCCTGCTCTTGTATCTAATGCAAGTACTGGTTCTACAACACCAACCAGTTTACCATCTGTTGTTAATCGAACGCCTGGTGGAAGTTCTCCGTCATCGTCACCGATAAAATATTCTAATTCATCACCTGCAGGTAAGTCAGGATCAATCGCTTGTAATTTAAAATCAAGCAATGTGTTATCAAGTACAAAAAATTTGTTGTTTGGATCTACTTTTAAAAGACCCTCAGAGGTTACCCAAGTTGGTTCATCTGGACCTTCTATTATAATCGAAAGTGTTCGATCTTCAATTGCACCTGTATTGTCGGTTGCCCTTAGTACGAAAATAGATTCTGTTGATCTTTGTACCTCAAACGGAGTACCTACAAGATACAAACCATCTAAACGTAATCCACCTGGTAAATTTCCAGTAATAAGTTTTACATTAGTAATAGTATTGCTTGTGGTGTTTAACGGTAACGCAGTTCGTACGGTATCATTTTCAGCAAATACGCCAAGTCTTTGTCCTGTTTTAACTGTCCAGAGTGTAGCCATTTTAATTCCTTATTCAGTAGTATTTATCGGAATCTTTGACTATGCTTAAAGAGGATTTGTAATTGTGCCTACATCAATATTTACTGAAGAAGGTGTTGTTATTGTACCTAAATCAACATCAGCCGATGCACTTAAGAATTCAATGATACTTGATGTTGAACCGTCAATAGTACTAAAATTAAATCCGTAAATATCACGCACATCTACATTGTAAACTAAACTTTGTAGATTTCGCACATTTAAAATATCATTTCCCTGGCCATCTAATTGTCCGCCAAGTTGTGGAGTTGCATCTGTGGATAATTCTGTAACAGAATTAATAGTTATTCCGTTTGCACCATTAGTTTGTGTACTTGCATTAGTACCTCCGGAAATAGTAAACGTGTCGCCTTCTGCAAGTGTAATGTTTCCAGAATCAGTTGCTACTGTTAATTGCTGTAAGCCGCCTACACTTGAAATAATTACACCGTCAGCATTTGAAGATACTGTAACATTGCCGCCAGCAACAATCTTTTTAAATTGTAAATCAAAGCCTGTTTTTTGTGCAAATACACCTTCACCTACACTTCCAAGATTACTTGCTGTAGTTTGCTCAGGATTACGATTATCAAGTTCTGTAAAGTTATTGTTAACTTTAACAAACGCTTCTCTTAGATCATCACCTGTTCCGTCATTTGCTACGCCGCCGATATTAACTGTTTGTATGCTCATACTAATATTTATCCTTATGTAACTGTTATGGTATTCCACATACTCAAATGGTTTGTACATTGATAACCATATGATCCTGCACCATCTATTGCAGTTTCCCAAACTTGAGCACCATTTTTGACTGTAACCCCTGTAACTTGATTTGCATCGCCGATTGATTGTGTTGTTTTGATACGCAATGGATGTAACGCCGCGGTAATTGAATGAGTCCAAAATCTAACTATATCTCCATTATTAAATGCTAAAGTAGGTTGACTAACATTTACACCGATATTGCCGTTTCTGTCACTACCGGTCAAATAGTAATTTTCTCCGTTATTGTAAAAGTACACATCAAAAATTTTACTATTGGCTACCCTTTCTCTATGTTCAAATACTGTCCTACCATGTAGAGGAAAATATGCTCGTCTATTAGGACCGCCTATAACACTATCCGTGTCAGTATAATCATCGTCCAATGATGTAATGTGTAAATCTGTTTTAGAATTTTTTATAAACCAATTTTTAACCTGAGCAGGTGTCCAGTCTGGATGTGCTTGTAACATACAGGCCATCATGCCTACCATCTGTGGTGCCGCCATAGAAGTGCCTGAATATTTGGCTTGACGCCAAGCACTATCCGCAAAGTAAGTTGAACCTTGATTGTTGGGCTGGGCACTTATTACCTGTCTACCTACAGTGTATATTTCTACTGCTGGTCCTGTATCACTGAAGTTTGCTTTGCGGTTAATACGAGCCCCATTGCTTGGTACATCAACTTGATATCCTGATTCTCCTGCTTGACTTGGATCGTCCTGTGCTGGTGTATTGCCATCTTGGAATATGCTTCTAATTGTTGCAAGTGATGGTTTACTAATAACTGGTGCAATGTACGTGTTGTGGAAAGCATAACCTAATGGGTTATTTGCTTGAATGCCTGCTTGGGTACGCATACTGTCTGACCACTCTGGAGCAAGACTTCCACCGTCCCATAATTCTGTGTATTCAAACATACAGAAGTTTAGTAGGAACAAGTATTCTTTTGCGGCTACTTCAAATGCATCTGCGTTTGTCTTCCAATCATCTGGATTTTCTTGATAACCTGATGGATCCCAGAACCCGCCGTCAAATGCTTCTTCCATTGCGGCATACAAATCACCTGTCTGCCAGTCAGCGGCTAAGAAACTATATAATTTTATATCATCTGCAGGTAACCCGTGCATGTGTAGTGTGTGGAATACGTGTTCAATAACTTCTTGTGCGTCTATATCACCGTCGCCATAGCCATCACCTGTTGAGTTCAAATACCAAACCATATCATTAGCAACGTGAGTGTCAAACAAGTTAGTTAGGTTCCAACTAATAACACCTGCGTCAGTTAAGAAGTTTGGAGTATAATCTGCTCCTGCACCTCTTGCTACTCGTTGTAGTGTTGGTAAGCCTGCGTGATAAGTTCCTGTGTCACCACTTAGTGTTTTTATTAAGTTTCTTTGATATATTTCGTTAATACCTGCGCCATTTGGATCTGTAAACAATTCAAACATACGTGCTACTTTTTCTAACCACGCATCTGGAACTGCTGTTTGTCCACCCACTGTGCCAGCACCCATAACTCTTACACCATTAACAGTAACTTCTCGTTTAAAGAAATCGCTACCATCGCCAGTAACATTAATGATTGCACCATTGTTATATTCATTATCTAATGCACCAGATTTAGTATTGTCAGAAGCATCAATAGCACCAACTTCAAAACCTGCATTGATATCACCTACTGGATTTGATAGCGTAGGGTTATAAGTATCTCCACCTTCAAAGGTTGAAGGTGATTTTCCTCTATGATAATATTGATAATAGTTACTTCCGCTGAGATTAAATGTTATAAAATTGTTATAATCCGGACCTCCTGGATGATCGATTTTCATATAATTGTTTCCTGCGGCAGTACAAACATGGATTCCAGCGGAAATTAGTTGTTCAACATCTGCATCGATAAATGCGTATTTTCTGCCAAACATATAATATCCAGCACCAAAATCAGGACGAAAAGTACCAACTACTCCGTATTGTGTTAGATTAGATCGAACAGTGTCTGTATGATCAGTCCCTCTATAATTTCCGCCAGTAACATCATATCCAGTTGAAGAAAGTACGACTTGATTTGGAGTAACTGAAGTGTTAAGAAACCAACTGTATTGAAAACTCATGTTTACCACAGTAGGTCTACTTCCGTTTTTAGCATTGTGCCAACCTATCAAACAATCAATCATATTATTCCAACTTATATTATTATTTGCATTTGAATACAGTGTGATGTTGTAAATTCTTGCGTTCTTGGCCCAACCAAAGTTTTTACCTGCCATAGTACCTATGCAGTGTGTTCCGTGACCATTTGTGTCTGTGTAGAAGTTTGCAGGTTGTGTGCCTGAGACTCCTGATTCTGTGAACCAATTAATTTTTTGCAGTCTTGAAACACCATCAGCATCTTCCCATTCAGGATGCCCGTCTTGTATGCCCGTATCAACTATAACTACATCTACACCGGTGCCATCAAGGGCGTAGTTGTAATCGCCCATGCCCGGGTCACTGTTAAGACCTTGATATGGATTGTATTCAGAAGTATGTAATTTAAGTCCCCAATTAGCCTGTGCCCCTGTTGCAGTAGATGTCCTGTTAAAATCTCCTACAAAATTTGCAGTAGGTGTAGGTTCAGGAACATCGTTAATATCCTGCACATCTATAATCCTTGGATCATTTCTCAATTGATTTGCTTCAGCATCTGTGAGATGATAGTGAGTGTTCCTTTTGTTGAGTGGGCGTTCGTTACAACATTCACAGGCTCTGTCTGGTATGATGTTGGAATCTACAGCATCATCAGTGCTGGTATCGTTGATTATGTCTGCGTGTACTTCACGCCAATCAACATCTTTTCTAACTGTTACAACGTATTCTTTTTCCATTTATATACTACGAGACAATGGCTCTGTCACTGACTCTTCTCCAATTTGTTCCATCGTAAAAAGCAGGTATAGCGCCGCCCGATTCATCTGTACAAAATACCATTGCACCCACTGACGATACCAATGAACCTAATTGTGTAACTGTTTTGTTAACCAACTTCATAGGAGCATCGTTAATAATTTCGTTAGTAGGATCAAGTGTGATAGTTGTTGGTGATGAAATAGTATATGTGCCTGTTAGAGTAGAAGGTGCTTGAATTGTTTCTACTTCAATATTAGTTACTGTAAGTGTATCTGTGGTTTTATTATATGTAAATCCAGCATCGCCGCCAAATGCACCACCGTCATTAAATTGAACCTGTGTATCTGTTCCGCCGGGCGTGCCAGTGCCGCCACCGCCTGATGAAGCAAAAGTTATTGTTCTATTTGTTGCCGATGTTGTAATCGTCATACCAGTGCCAGCAATAAGTTCTATACTGTCTAATGTGCTTTCAGCGCCAATTGTACTTTGTCCTGCTACAGTAAACTCTGCAAAAATATTTTGATCTTCGTTTGGTGATGTGTTTGTAATTGTTAGTGTATCACCGACAATGGTTGTACTCACACCACTACCTACAATATTAAAAGTATCAGTTGCTGTATCTGCTGTTGTAGTACCAGTCTCAGCACTCATTGTTGCAAATAAATTCTGCGGAGTCACTGCTGAATCTACATATGCTTTAATAGCACTTTGAGTTGCAAGTCTTGTTCCACTGTTTGCTGTGAATGTACTGTCATTGTCAATATTGTTTACTGTAACCGCACTACTGTCAAAATTCAAACTTGTTATTGATGTAAGTACTGCATCAGTAAGTGTGTTTGTAAATGTAAACGATCCTGAGCCATCTGTCTTTAAAAATTGATTTGCAGTTCCATCTGTCACGCCTACGTCAGTAAGTGTGGTAGGAGAATCAGTAATTCCATATCCTGCAAGTGTAGTTGGTTTATTTTGAATATCTGAAAAGTTAGGTTGATTAGTTGAGTTAATCCAACTTAATCCATCATAATATAATATTTGTCCACTTGTTGGTGATGATATACTAACATCATTTAAATTTGTTATAGCATATGTAGGTTTATTTGTAGCATTGTTGAAATCTAAAAAGTATGCACTATCAAATCCATCAAGCGTGTCGGCGTCCAACCCCGAACCACCGGATGTAATATCATCTGCAGGAGCCCATTTAATTCCGTCCCATTTCAAAACTTGTCCTGTTCGTGGAGGTGTTGACTGTGTATCAACATCTACCATGTCGCTAATATCGTTTGGAATAATCGGTTTGTTGCTTAAATCATTATAACTACCTGTGGTTGCTACTGTTGCAAGACTTGGTCTACCAGTTAGTTCTGTATAGGCTACTGCACTGTTTACCCAAGCAGTGCCATTGTATTTTAAAACTTGTGTGTTGGCTGGAGCAACAAGTGTTACATCTGTGAGTCCGTCAAGTGCAGTAGCACCTCCTCCACCTCCTCCAGATCCTACGCCAGTTGCTTCAATAGTAAGAGTATTTGCTCCGTCATTGTACACTAAATTAATACCTGTACCGGCTACAAGCAGATTAGCAATACGATCGTCAACACGTTCATTGCTAAAATATAATTTTGTGCCTTCTACAATGTCGTCTGTGTTTACTGGAATAGTTGGAGTACCTATTAGATCAGCATACTGACCACTGAAAGGATTATATAGTACTCCTGCGATTGTTAAACTTGTTGCAGAAATATTACCAGCACCAACGATACCAGATCCTGTTAAATTTAAATTATCACCGATGGGTAATTCTTTTAACTTATTACCGTCATCTATGTCTACTATTAGTGGTATTCTATCTGCCATTTTGTTTTCCTATACTATATTTATAGCGCCGCTATCCTTGTTTGGAAGTCAGCAAAGTCTATACTTGCCGCTACCTCTGTTTTTAATGTTGCTAAACTAACATATCCTGGTATTGTGCTATTCACACCATCTACTAATAGTGTGCTGTCATCACCGAATACACTGCCAGTGATATCACCATCAACTGTACCTGTATGTGTTCCTACTGTATTGTTGTTAAGTGTTCCGCTGATTACTGCCGCTGGAATGATAGCATTAACAGCATCAACTAAGAGCGTTGAATCATCTGCAAAAATGCTTCCTTGCGTATCCTGTACTTGTGCAATTTGTCCATTTTCAAGAACAGTAACTTTACCATAAAGTTCTGTAAAATTATCATTGACTTTGCCAAACGCTGTGCGGATTGGATCACCGTCTCCTTTGTTAGCACTTGATCCAATGTTTATAGTTCTTTGTGCCATTATACTCTCCCTACCACTGCTTCAATTGTGCCGTATCCGGGATCGTCTTTGGCTTGTAATGCTTTACCAATTACTGTTCCAACTTTTGCATTGTTGTCTACTATTGCATATCCTGGAATACTTGCTGAAACTAACAAGTCTCCTTTCTTAGCAATACCTACAACATTTACAGGAACTCTACCCTGTAATGCAATCGCTGTAACAAAATCGCCCTCTGCACCTGCGTTCATTAAGTAACCAGGTTTTTCTGAAACAACACCTGCTACTCTTGTATCGCCTTTTAATTTAGTTACTGTTACTTCTTGCTCCCCACCAAATATTAAAACACTACCTACTTCATATGTAGCATCTGCAAGATAGTTCTCAGCCAAGTCAGCGTATAATGCTGTGTTTGCTTGAGCACTTGTTGAAATAGCATATATATTTTGGAAACGTTTTGTCGCACTACCTAAATCATAAACATCTGTTTCTCCTGGAAGAGTTGCTGTGTTTGTTACAGTAAGTCTATTTGTACCACCAGTAATGAATCCAATTTGATCTGCACTTGTGAAACCTGTATTTGCACCAATTCCAATACCAGTTGAATTATTATCATTTTCATCTGGTGCTTCAATAAATGATGTATAAGTCCAATCAGCCGCCAAGTAGTTTTCGCCTGCCAACGCACTGTTAGACTGGAATGTACTTTCTGCAGATTTAGCATTACCAATATTCAAATTACCTGACATATTATTGTTGGTAACTCCACCACCTGTTGTCTGTGAACTCAAGAACAGTGTTGCACTTGGGTTAGTAAAGTTAACCGTTGTGCCTGAAGTATCAATAATTCTTGCACTGTCAACTTCCAACGCCTGTACATTAATAGATCCATCTGTATGTGTCTTAACAATAGCACTTGGTGCACCAATAGTAGTAAATGTACCTCCACTGTTTACAATAGTTGAGAAAGGAATAGCACTTACATCACCTGTGGCGCTATCACCTTGTGCTCTACCAATTACACTATCGTCTGGAATGTTTGCTAATTTTTCAATTGGTAGTTGACCATCATCAATACTAATAAAACCGTTCGTGCTACTAAACACAACACTATCAAATACTGCAAGACCCAAGTTACCTTGAACAATTCCTGCGGCAGTTGCTCTTACACCAGCGGCTTGCATATTAAGTTTACTTTGTGCAATCTGTGCCGCGGCATTTACATCTGCATTTACAATACTTCCATCTGCAATTCCTGTTGCTACAGTTTTGTCAACAGCATTGTAAGTAAATTCAAAATATCCTGTTGGTGTAGCAGTATCCCAATTTGTTCCAGTCCATACTAAGATATCATTTGTATCTCTTGTGCCATTAGCACCTGTACCATACATTAATGATTCACCAAAAGGCGTTCTACCATCTACATAACGCTTGTTAGTTGCATCAAATGGATCACCTGGATCTCCTAATGCTGTAAGATTATTATTTGCAAAACTAATATTTTGACTCGGTGATGTTGATCCGTCTCGTGCTAAGAAACCAGCACCAATTGGATTAGAAACTGCAAGTGATGTTTCGTCAACACCTAAGCGTCTATTGATGTAACCACGCACTGCTGATTCAGTTGGTACTGAGTCAACTGCGTTATCAGTCATTCCGTCATCACTTGAGAATTCAGTAATAACAACACCACGTTTAAATCCAATACCGTCCAAGTTACTCAAAGCAATACTTGCCGCAAATGTTACTCGTCCAGTACCTTGGTCAACTGTGAAGAATCTACCAACACGGAAGAAACCATCTTGGTCAGTACTTACGTAGAACACTCTACCTTTGTCTCGTTCTTGTACTTCGTTAGCCTGTTGTGGTTCTTGCGGAGCACCAAAAATTTTACTTGGATAGTTGGAAGTATTAAATCCTCCTGATCCAATATCATTAAAGTCATGTCCTGTTGCTCTTGCTACAGAAATATTAACTGTTAGTCCTGCGTTTTCATTTCCATCAAGACCAACACGTAGCGTGATTGCATCTGCACTTGCTACTGGACTATTCAATCCGGAGGCCACAACTGTGTCACCTAAAGCCGCATCGTTAATGTCGTTCACATCTTCAATAGTGATAAGTCCGTGATCTGTTTGGTCTGAGTAACTTAAAATTCTGTGTACTTTACCATCCCATCCAAACAACATATCGCCATTGTTAAGTCTGTTAATTTCTGATTGCTCAGTCAATCTTGTTACAGCAACAACAGTATCGCCTTGTGTGCCTCCCTGTGTGCCGCCGCCGCCATTAACATCAGATACCTTTGTTTGATCTACAATCAATCTAATATAATCATAATTAGAATCAAATGTAACCAACTGTTGGTTAGCACCTGGAAGAGCATTACCTACTGCATCAGTACTGTTAAATGCGATAGTTCTATATGTAAAGTCGTCTTGCTCATCAAACACAATAGCAGTTGATGGTCTAATAACTGCTACATCATCTAAATTATCAAATACAAAATTTTGTAATTGTCTAATAGTTACTTTTTGGTTATTTGTTAATGCTGTTGCTAAACCTTCATTACCTGTAATGTTAAGTTTATAAATTGTGCCATCTCGAGAAGCACCAGCAATATCTGCAAATGATGTAGTCTGAATACTTGCTACTTCGTATCTTATAATGCCTGTAGTTCCGCCATGATCAATTTCAAGTTCTGATACGTTGGTTGGAATATAATCAACATCGTAAACGTAAACAATATTTTTTCCTGCTTCGTTTAGAGCGTCAACTCCGTTGTCGTAAACACGAGCATTCTGTACCATTTTCTCAACAAGAGTAATTTGATCAATGACTTCGTTTGGATCCGAACCTGCCGCAACCAAACCATAGTTACCATTTGAGTTAGAACCGTTTAGTGATCTAATTTGTGAACCGTTGTTGGCCATATATGCCGCATGACAGTAGTACGTAAATGTTGATACTTGCTCTGTTAATGCACCGTTGTTTACAACAATACCGTAACCTAAATCGTTAACTTGTGTATAGTCGTTGGCTAACATTGAAGTGTTACCAGCACTTTGTAGTACAATATCTGTAAAGTCTGCAAACTGGAATCCGTTACCATCTCCTGATGTTGGATTTAGGAATAGTGTTGCTGTACCTGCGGCTTGGTCATAATTTGTAACAGCATCAACTTGATAACGCACACCTTGAATATAAAAAGGACATGGTGTTTCCGGACGTCTTTGTCTAAGTCCACTGCCAACACCACTTGATACGTTTAATGTAAATGCATCATCTTTGCTAATAACAGTCATTGTTAAGTTAGATGTAAAGTTATCAATATACATACCACCTGCAAACACTTGTTTGTTCTGTGATTTACTAAACGATCCACAAACCTGTACGTAAGGTGATTTGATTAAGATTTGTCCATCTGGATCAAGCACTTGTGCAAATCCGCCATGACCTTGATGTGTTACGTTCATGATTCTGTTTGAATCGTTCATCATGAACACATCAATTTCGTCATTATTTTTAGGTGGATTAAAGTTTACATCATTAAAGAACACAACACAATCTATTAGATTGTTGTGGTTTGTTAATGCATTGGCTTCTGCAACTGCACTGGCTGTTGTATTTTGTGCAACATCTGTTTGTCTGCTGTTTGCAAACGCTGTTTTTGCTAAAACGGCTGAACCAATCTGTTTTATGTGATTGATAGAAGCCACCGTTTCTGTTTCTTGACCGTTGACTGCACCTTCATAATATGCCGCTTGGTTAGCCAGTGAACTTACTCTTCCGCCATCTACTAAGTCACTAACTAATCCATCTACAATTAGGCCTGTATCTCTACGACACTTGTTTTCGTTGTATGTAAGTGTTGGATAAGTTGCATTGATATATGCAATAGTTTCTTCAACAATAAATTCTTTGTTAAGTTCGATAAGTTCAGCCGCGCCTGTAAACCCTCCTGGATTATCAGACCCTGCACTGCCTTGGTTAACTGATTTGGTAGGATCAACTGTATAATGATAACCGTAACGTGGATCAATCAAGTCTGGCAAGTTTGCAAGACCGTTGATAATAACATCGCTAATGTAATTCATCAATGTTGTAACAGTAGTAGTGGTACCACTTTCTGCGGTGTCTAATCCTGTTATTTGAGTTGTAATTGATTGTAACGGTGTATATGCCGCTTGTGGTAAAATTGTGTTTACTACAAGATCTCTTGTAAAGTTTAATGCGGCCGCTGTTTGCTGTTCCTGACCATTGATTAAACTCTGTGTTCCTATATAGTATTTTGCGGCATTTTCATAAGTCTTTGCATTACCGTTGTATTTTAAATCGTGTGCAATACCATCAAGAATAATTCCTGTGTCTCTTTCACATTTTGCCGCGTTGTATGTAAACCCGTCCCAAATACTTCCAGGAGTTGCACCTGCTACTTGAGCAGTAATATAAGCAATAGTTTCATCTTTGATAAATTCTTTATTAGCCTTAAGGATTGCTTCAGCATTGAGATTGTTTGTTGGTAATAATTCTAAGCCATCGAAGTTTGCATCTCTATAGAAGTATGTGTTAATCCATTTAGATTGTGATGCTCTCTTTGCTGGACGAATTTGACAACGTCTAAAGTCTGTACCTTTAATAGAACAGTTAGCAGGAAGTTTAATTGGATAGTCTTCGTAGTAAATTCCTGATTCAACATGAATACAAATTTGTGTTGTATTTGTAAAGTTACCATACTCAAATTTTTCACCTGGTACAAACTGTTTAGGTTCAACTAAAAATACTCTTAGAGTATCGTCGTTTGCTCCTCTGGTATATCTTACAATTCTACCCATTGCTCCAGACGTCTTACCTCTTAGTATTTTACCTGGTAAAATATCTACATTGTTTGGAGCACCTTGGTCTACATAACCTTGACCGCCATTTTGCACAACAAGAGAGATGGTAGAGCCTTCAATTAAGGTTGTAGTGTCGAGTGTTCTTAAACCGTTTTCAATGATGTTAGTTGAAATATCAATTTTAGAAAGAACTGCATTTCTTACAGTAGATGTAACTGTTTGATCAGTATCAATAACCTGTGTAATACCATCTGTGTTTCTTATAGGTGCAAGGGTACCATTTTGTAAAATGATATTAATAATTGTTTTACCATAATTAATACCTGCTAATAATTCTGTAATTTGTGTTCTTCTTTTAATTTGGCCTTTTACAGAAGCATAATATCTTTTACCATTTTCAATTGCTTGGAAGTTTGCATTTAATCCGTTTTCAATATCAATAGCAAGACCTTCAACAATTCTTTCCATATCATTTTCATAATCATCTTCGTCAAATTGGAAAGTTGTATAGATTGCTTTAATATACGCTACTACTTCTTTTTTAATCAGTTCTTTGTTTTTTCTTAAAAGAACTGCCGCCGGCACACCATCTGTGTGCGGTGATGTAATATTCAAAGAAATAATATCCGAATCAGTTGCACCTTCATTGTAGGTTACTGTTTGTACATATGCTCCAGGCTCTAATGGTGCAGTTCGAACTAATTCTTCTGCTTTTTCACAGGCCTGACCAATTGTTTTGTAAGCAAACTGTAGTGAACGTCCTTCTTTACCCACTGGTGAAAATTCTTGCGAATCATCGCCATTTGTTCTTACATACAAATCAACAATAGAAGTAAAACTTGAATTGTCTACATAAAACTTTGTAGCGGCCTGTAAATCATCTACGTCATTTGGAGTACCACTACCTGCTAAGTTTCCTGGATGATCATGTAGATACAAAGGACCTTCCATGTCATCGCCCTGTCTACGTACTGTAGCACTTCTCGGCAATGCTTCTGTGCTTAGATAAGTTCCGTATAGTGCAGAATTGTAATCATCGTCAACTAATTCATGAGTTCCACCCGGATTACCAGATGCACCTTGGTTAGCACTAATTTTATTTGTGTTAGCAATAGCGTCTGCCGCTGATGGGTGTATACTTAATTGATTAGCATTTACAAATCGTACATAATAAACTGTGTTGTTTGTAAGTTCTGGCGCCGCACTTCCTCCTGACACTTGATATTTAAATGGTGTACCATTTACATTATGATCAAAGCCGTGTCCAGCAACAATTAGATTATTGTTGATAAAACTGCCAATAGTTAAAGTGTATTCAGATCCATCTACTGGCTCACTACGCATTCTATTTGCAGTAAATCTTTTTTGATAACTTACATCATTGTATTTTTTATCTGTAACCAAGTCATGTACTTGAATCTGTGTGCTGTGAGTTGTGTTAAATTCTGTTGCTGATGCATCATTAATAGGCGCAATGTTACCAAGTGTATAATTACCGGTGCCATCCAGCATACCACCAAGTTGTGGTTGTAGGTCTGAACTAATTTTTCCACCACTGTTCGTAATAACAAGTTGTGTTGGATCTGTGTTATCAACAAGGATACCTGGACCACCTACAACATCTTTCATTAATAGTGATGAACCACTATCGTTTGAAACTGGAATCTTATTAGCGCCTAATTCGTTTGGCGTGTCTGAAAGTGCAGTAAATCTAATAGTACCACCTTGTCCAAACACTGCATACAGTTCGGAAAAGTTGTCATTACTTTTACTAAACGCATCTCTGATACTATCGCCGGTTGCGTCATTACCTTCAACACCTATATTAATTACTTTTTTTGGCATATATAACCCCTAAAATCCTATTGACTCACCACAACCACAACTTGATGTTGAAGCAGGGTTTTCTATTGTAAAGTATGATCCAAACACTTCTTTTTTGTAATCTATTGTACTTCCTAACAAATACATAACACTGGCCGAATCTACAGCGAATTCACCTTTATCAAGTTTGATAACTTCATCATCGAATTCTTTGCTTTCATCTAAGGACCAATCGTATTTAAAACCAGCACAACCACCGCCTTTTAAACTTAACCTTACGACAGGCTTCGCATGTTCTTGAAGCATTTCATTCATGCGTTCAACTGCATTAGGTGTTAGTTTAACTATATCTGGCATACTTTGTTCTCCTTAGTATTTATTATAATTTTTGTAATCCGAATGTAATTAGGTAAATAATTGTATGTTTATTAGAACAGAACAAGAAGTGAAGTGGTATGTAAGGAAGTCAAAAAAGGGCAAGACCCATCCATACAAGCGTGTAAAAACTGTAGTAGTTTTTGAGTGCGATAATTGTCACGATGAATTTAAACGTGACAAAGGTAAAGTAGATCCTAAAAGATTAGATAATGCCTACAACCATGTGTGCCCAAGTTGCGACCCTAAGCGTTTCGCACAAAAGAAAGGTGTTGAACAAAGGCGTAAATTGAACACAACGGTTGATGGCTTGTTAACTATAGATCAACTATAATTATTCTGATTTCCAAATAGTCCAAGCACCATATGCGATTGCCGCATACGCTAATAGCCCAGCAAGTGGTTTAGCAATAAGCACTACAATGCCTAATGCAATAAGTGCCGCTCCGTCCCACGATGTTCTTTCTGTGAAACGTTTTGCTACCCAAGATTTAAATTTATCTAACATATTACTCTCCTTTATTTTTGTAGTGACTTCATATGTTTGTATAACTCGTTGATCAACTTATCTTTTGCAAGTCTACGATCGAGTTCAATACCATTTTTTCTACCCATTTCTTCTAACTTCACTTTTGTTAATTTTTTAAGTTCTGCTTTAGAAGGAACAAGTAATAATGGTTTCTTATTTGCTACGTGATCAGAAAGTTTTAGAGTTTTCTTTTCTTCACTCGCACCAAAAATATTTTTAATCCAATTAAACATTTATTCTCCTTTAGTAAGAGTAATTACCCCACAGGCCAGTCTTTCGCCTGCATTTCCGGTTTTAAGCGATTCTTGATCTCCACCTTTGCCGAGATCATCTTTGTTCTCATGTATGACTATTGCTCTGCCTACAATGCTTCTATCGCCTATCAAATCAATTCTGTCTGCTTTAATTGTAAACTCAGCGACCCCGTTTGAGTTTGCTTGAACATTGCCCAAATCACCGACATGGCCGTTTTTGAGATCGCCATGCTCCACTCCGTCAGGGTTGTAATGGCCACCGGCACTTTCACAACCATTGGATAGGTCCCCAAATTCATGGACATGAAATCCATGAAGTCCTTCACTTAAACCAGTTATTCGACCCTTTATAAGGGTGGCAGTGCCTGGCTTTTGCATGAATAGAATTGTGCCTTTAACAGTGTCTGAATGGACTAAGTCACAAACAGCCGTGACTGCTTCTTCTGCTTCAACTATTCTTTTCAGGCTTTCACACTGACAAGTTCTTGAGCGTGTTCTGTTGCATTCTGTGAATTGTTTAAATCGCATACTGTATTTAGCCAGTAATTGTATAGAGCGATGCTGGCAAGATTCTTCATCTTGCTTTCGCACATGATGTCTGCGTATTCAAGGAATGATAGTGCATACTTATTTACTACAGGGTTAGGAAAGTAATCGCTATGAGCACGAAGTTTAGCCTTCTTATGCCCTGCTTCTAATAGTGCAGGCATATCAGGCATTGTATCGTGTGCAAATCCTTCGGGTAGTGCTTCATCTCTGCTGTATGAATAATGTATTACAGGACGCACACCACGCCACGAATCTATTACGCGAGCAAATTGATCACTGGTTGGTGAAACGTATGTTCCTTCACGACACCATGAATGGTGTATATCGAGTACAAGGGCACAGGTGTCAACAAGTTCGAGGCTGTGTTCGAGTCCCCATTTGTTCTCGTCGTTTTCGATCGTGATGCAGTTTCTCGCTTCTTGAGAAAGTCTTGTGTTAACTGCGTGTTTGATACCGGCTGGACCTTGCCTGCCTGATATATGGACGTTGCATTTAAAGTCCTGGAATGTACGTCCGTACCCCATCCAGCGGATGACATCGGTGTGATATTCAAATTCCTCTACACTCCTATCTACAATATCAGGATTATCTGACGCAAGTACAGTAAACTGACCAGGGTGCATAGACAACCTAACATCAAGTTCACGAGCCTTTGCGCCGACGTTAGCGAAGTTGGTTTCGCAATATTGTCGTACATCAGGCTTGCGCCAGAAGTAAGACCAAGTAGGCTCAGTATAAACAGGAAGGACGTCACTTCCCAACCTAACCATTCGTAATTCATTCGGTAATTCTCCTACGTATCTAATCAAGTTTTCGTATGACTTGATGTTGTGTACCATGATATCCCACAAGCGTTCTTCAGCAACATCACGTGTCTGTCGGTTAAGCCACTGTACTGTTGTGCTACGTGTGTTCAATGGTCGCTGAATTTCCTCAAGAAGTTTTTTCTTCTGAGACTGATCAGGGTGCATATATTTGCAGGCAAAGCCTATACGTTTAATCATAGTATAATTATACTACCTTTAGTTGGCGAAGTCAAGTTTATTTCCAATTATCTTTACACCACTGATCTACACAATTATGCGGATGTGGTTCTCCATGGAATACCGCTACATTAGTTTCTGGTTTGATTTTTGGCTCACCTGGTATAGTAAAATTCCTTACACCATTTATTCTTGTCATATCAGGTTTACCACGCATCTCCCATTTGTAACTTTGTATCCATTCGTCAGGCCAAAAACAAAAATCTTTACGTACTTGACTATAGATCCAATCTTGGTCTCCATGCATACGCTTAGTTGCGATAAACTCTTGTTTAACAAAATTTGTCCATACGTGATCTTGTGTACCTGACTTTAAACGGAACACACTTGAATTCATCTTTTTCCAATCCGGACGAAGGTGTCGATTAAAGTCTTTACAAATGCAAAATTTATCTGGATTATATGTAAACAAATTATCAATGTTATTAAAAATAATAACATCAAGATCAAAATATAATATATTTCCGTTGATAGGTAAAGTAGGATCAAAGAACATTGGTTTATACCACCAACCAATGACTGGGAGTTTAGGTAGCGGTAAAACACGTATTCCTGCTTGGATGCCTCTTGAATTATCTGTAAAACAAATAAATTCATAAGGAACTGTGGTATTTCGTGCAACCATATTGGCTAACACATTAACATATTCTGCACTATATTTGTCGCCCCACTTTAGGCATACAACATAGTTTTTCATTAACTAACCTTCGTAAATTGCTGAATTAGCGCCATGCTCTGAACATTCGACACTTACACAATAACAACGATTATCTGTTGCTTCTCGAATCAGTTTGTCTGCAAAGTTAAATGCATGTTCTGCAAATTTCTCTGCACCAACTCCGTCAAACTCTCTTACTTCGCACAGGTCTTTGTCTTGTAATTCATAAAAGTCTTGTTTGTGAGGATCATTAATGTCTACACAAGTCTTGTGATCAAAACTATCTTCAAGCCAAGCCTTCAAAGGTTTAAGTCCACCAAAGTCTACTGCCCAATTTTTGTTGTCCAGTTTGTCGCAACCAAATGTAAATTTAAATGCAAGACTGTAACCATGTAGTAAATGACAGTGTGAGTGATCTGCGTTTGGCTGTCTAAAGACTGCCGATAGGCCAATGTTATGACCATATGTTTTTGTGCTATAATGTTTTCCCATTATTATCTCCTTTATTAATAATGGCGGCAGAATTATAAGGGTTGACGCCAAGTCCTGTATTATTCATTAGTATATATGATTTATTCATCCTTGTCAACCGGTAAATGTCCATAATGATGCATTTTGGCGGCTACAAGTGGAATTAATTTTTTACGCATAGTATTAAAACTAACTGTGACTCTTTTATCTGATGGATTTGGATCTGTTCTATGTTCAAGCCAACTTGGAAAAATTAGTAACAATCCAGTTCTTGGTCTGCAACTTGCAAAATAACTACTGTATGGATTTTGGTCTTCAAACACATCATTCATACGTAATGGGCGTAACGGAGATTCAAAAATTAATGGACAACTATCTTGGTCAACATATGGATAAAATGCTCCACTTATTACACTACCTTCATGTCTATGTTTATCTACTTGTCCGTCTTTACCTAACACATTAAACCAACTTGTTCCAAGGATACTTTCTTCAAGTCCTGCGGTCTTACAGTATAAGTCAATACAATTTTGAATGTCTGCTCTTAACTTTGCAAGTTTTGGATTGAATAAAAATTCTTCATCACCATTAATAAAACTGCTTTTTCCTCCAATGATCAGGCCATGATCGCCTGTCTCATATTCTTCAATAATCTTATTACAAGTTTCAAGTTCGCTATGACCACTTAAATCAAACGCACTAACAAGGGTAGGGAATAAGGATAGATTTTCTTGGTTATACATCTTTATAGTTTAACATCTCTTTAAATTGTGTCAAGTTAAAAAAGGATACATTTTCCTTTTTCCAACTGTCGGGTATTGTCCAATCTTCTTGATTAAAAATTCTAAATTTTCTGTTGGAGTATCTTTCAAATATTTTTGATATTTGATGAATCCAAAAACTTGGATCAATAGCATGAGAATCTGCACCTTCATAATTAGGTGTTCCTTTGTAAATATTATTGACAGTTTCCGAATTACTGTATAGATCAAATCCCAACAAGTCAATAACTTCTTCCGGTTTTGATATTGTACACCCTATATAAACAGCATAAGGTCCGCTCCCCCAATGAAATGGTTGATCTTTTTTTGCTTCTGTGCTATACCAAAGACCAGGAACAGTATTAATATTATGCTTTCCGCCGAACTCTTCTCTCCAATCAGATCTTGTCCAAATACCTGATTTTTGATTAATGTACTTTGACACCGCTTCTTTGACCATGCGTCTATCGCAACAAACGATGTGTCTTACCTTTGCTTCTCGAAATATAGCATTACATCCTATCTTTTCGCAGGATATATTATCTAATTTAATGCCTTTACGGCTTTCTCCGTTACCAATTATGAGCATACTATATTTAATAAATACATGTAACGATAGGAAAAATACTGGCTATGCCTACAGCAATACACGACATATTTAGATATATTAAACTTTATTCACCAGACGGAAGTAGTCTTGAGATGACTCTTGAGGCAGACTCTGTAACAGATACTCTAAGCATACGCAGAGGTGACGGAGTTAGTTGGAATGTACCAACTGTAAACCCAGGCGGAACTATTGCTGTTACTGTTGGGTTTCACACCGGCACAGGACAAAATACAGGTGCTTTTTATATTGATGGAGTAGAGCGTAAAACTATTACACTTGTAAAAGGACAAACTTATATCTTTGATCAAAGCGATGCATCGAATGCAGGCTATGGCGGATATAACCATCCTATGACATTCAGTAACACTGATGACGGTGCAGTGAGTGGTGCAATTAGTGGTGAAGAATATGCAACAGGTGTAACATATCTAATCGATGATATAGCAGTAAGTAAAACAATTTATAGACAAGATTTTACTACTACAACTAATAGAAAAATCAAGATTGAACTAAACGATTCTGCTCCAGGAACATTGTATTATTGTTCACATGATAACATTGACCAAGGTGGACAAATACTAACATCAGCAGGCAATGACCTAATGATGATTGATGTTGACTATTCTTTAGATGTTCCGCCTGGTACGACAAGAGTGGAATTAACAGATGTAAACTCAGCAACTTCTCATGTAGAATTATCAGCGACTGGCGGTATTACACTTACAAGAAAAAATGCAAATGAAATTGAAATAGGATCATTTGCTGTAGCAGAAGTTGATACATTACATACAGTCACTAAAAGAAATGCTATTACAACAAACAAATTATACATAGAAGATATTGAAGTTGGAGACGTAAGAAGCGTCACAGGAGTAGACGGCTTTGTTTCTCCAAGTGTTGAATTTTTAGGTAATGGTACTATAGATGATGCTTTGAGGTTAACAGTAGCAGAGCGTGAAGTAACTACAAATACAGTTACAAAAACATTTAATTTTAATAGTCAAGCAATGCCCGGTGTGTTAAATTATACAATAGGTTATCAATTAGACAGTGGTGCAAATGCAACTTCGGTAACAGCAAGTATCCAAAGATATAATACAGCAACAACTATTTGGGAAACACTTGATACAATATCTGGTGTTACAGGAATTCCATATGAAGTCTCTAATATGTACAACGAAACAGATGTTGCAGGTGGACAGTATAGAGTTGTTTATAATATAAGTGGCAACACAGGAACTATTACGCTTGAATTACGAGCATACTATGAAATACTGGAGATTACACATAACCCCGTGCTTAGAACAGAAAGTGCAGTAGGTACTTTAAGAACACGCGACCTCGCTCCATTAGGAACCAATGACATTGGTAGAGGTAGTGAACCATATGACAATGTGTATGCTAATATATTTCACGGACACCTACAAGGAACATTTGATGGTGACTTAACTGGTTCATTGTATTCAGACGATAGTACATTACTTGTTGATGCTATTAACGGAATTATATATGGTACTGTTGATGCTAACATTAACAGAGGTACTAATGCATTTACATTAGATGCAAACAGCGTAAAAATAGAAGTACCACAAGGATCAAACGAGATCCGTTTACTCTCCTACGGCAACACCGATAGTTCACTGATTTCCATAATTGCTGATGACGCTACTACTATAAATTCAGGTAACGGTAATCTTGATTTATATTCTGCTAATCCTAACGATATAACTGTAAATTCAGGACGTGACGCATACTATTACAGTGATTTTGGTAATACACTTATTAATGCTGGCGGAGACATAACACTCTCAGCAGTAGACGGTATTAACATCAACAGTCCTGTAAACACAGTTATATTTGGAACTGCTGGATTTGTTGGAGACTTAACAGGTTCAGTATATGGACCAGACTCAACTACTATAATTGACAACAATGGTGTTGTTACAGGTGAAGTAAACAACGCAAACATTGGAACAGGCAATCTTGATGCAGGAACCATTACAGATGGTGTGATGACAATTACAAATGGTGTAGGAACAGCATTTACAGAAATTGAATCTACTCTGTTTGACGGTGTGCTTGAAGGCGATGTGTACGGCAATGACGGAACAAGCCAACTTGTAGACGCAACTGCAAATCAAATTGTAGGTGAAGTAAATGCAAACATAAACAGAACAGGTGCATTAACGATTGTATCAGATACAAGCATTGCATTTAACAGTGGTGTGGGTGTTGACGTAAACGGTAAACTTGTAAACAGTGCTAATGCGGCACAGCCATTTACTATTGGCAGTCCAGTAACACTTGAAAAAGAATTTAGAGCATTTCCAGGTGCTCAAGAAGTTACATCATATACAAATGTATCATCTGCTACATATGTAATTGATACCAGTGCAACCCAAAATGTTTACTGGAACGCACCAAGTGGTCCTTGTGTTGCTAACTTTACCAACCTTGAAACAAGTACACAAAGATTAAGAAAATGTAGAATCATTATCAACACAGGTGCAACTGCTGTTATTCCAACTATTGAAATTAATGGTGTTTCTCAGGCATTTTCAAACATAGGCCCAGTTGCGGCACAGATTAATACACTTAATATATTTGAATTTTGGTTCTATAGAACACACACAAATACATGGGAAGTTTACTGTAGAAATGTAGATGCAAATGCTTATGATCTACAAGCAATTACAGATTACGGTGCAACAACTACTAACTCGATTACCACAGCAGGATTAGATGCTGGCAGTGGCACAATTGAAACCACAGGTGCTGTCCAAGGTGGCAGTGGTTCATTTAATGGTGTTCCAACTCCAACCAGAGGCGGCGAACTTACATTAGGCGTTACTCCAAGTTGGTCAGGCAGTATTGGTATTACTCCTACAAGACAAAGTGCGGGTAATTATAGATTAACATTCTCAAGTGCTTATGCTGGCTCAACAGACTATAGTGTATTAGTAACAGGAATGGATACCACTGGTGAAGTTGTTTATGACATTACACGAGCAACTACTCACGTTGATATTGCTATATCAACAGCAGGATCAACACAAACCGCAGTTGATGCAGGTGCAATTACTGTTATTGTTTATGAATTTTAATGTTTAATATCTTTTTTTAACTTTTTAATCTCTTTGATTACTTCATCAAATTTTTCTGTAGTTCGAGTAAGCATAGAATTTAGATCTCTTACTGCATAGATTACCCACCACCACCAAGTAAACGCTACAACAGCAAATGCTAATGCAACCGCTCCTATAAGATATTCAGCATATGTGTTAAACTCAAAGAAAACTATCAAACATAAAAATGTAAGTGCAGTAAGTGGTGCTACTTTACCCAACCACGCCCATAACTTTACTTGATGTTCTATTGAAAACTTCTTTAGTTTTTGAATCAATGTACTACCCCTCTATATGTCCAAAGGGCTTCCATTCTCCTGGTGTGCCTTCTCGCACACATATGAATCCTATAAACCCGTTTGGTACTGGTTCGCTATTCCAAATAATATCACCTTTGCTCCATAAACCGTCAACTGGAGCGGCACTTCCTCTTCCAAACTTCTTACCTTCAAACTTAATTGGACCTGCTACTTCAAAATTAGCACTTGGATTAGAAACACCAAATCCTACCTTACCAAACACTGATACTTTGGTTTCACTGTTTTGTGCTTGACCTATAGTTACGTGTCCGTAAGATGAAATTGTAATTCTTGGTGTATTATCAGTTATAACCTGTAATTCACTTGTCGAATAAGTTCCGAGTTTTACTGATTCGTGTTCTGGATCTATAATAAATTCTGCACGTTCACTACTAATGCTTAACTGTCCATTTGGTGCTTCTGTACCAATTGACATACGCATAGATGCTCCGTCCCAGAATATAAAGTCGTCGACGTTTAAATCTCCGTCAATTATTAATCCTTGTAATCTTCCTACTGTACGTAGGCTTGAGTTTGTTACTGTTTCGCCTAATGTTGTTGCTGTAATTACAGGAACATTATCAATTTGATAAGATGCTTCTCTATGCAAATCAATAGGTTCACTGCTGTAAAGCCTTGATGGATTTGTTTGTAATATAAATGATTTAATTGTGCCTTCACCTTGCCACACAAGACCCTTACCAATTGGAGAGTCTCCGTTGCTGGAGTCGAATAAAAGTGAATCGCTTCTTTCTTGTCTTATGTCAGCAGTAAGTTCGTTAACGTGTAGACTGTTACATTCGAGATGACCTTCTACTGTCAACGCACCTGTAACTGTTGTATCACCCGAAATAGTATCTGCATTCACAGTGTCAACAGTTATACCATTGTTGTCTACAAGCAATACAGTTTTATTAGATTGATCTGTAATACCTGTACTACGGAACTGTGTAATTTTTCCACCCTGGATATGGTTACCAGTTAACTGCCTATCTTGAATAGGTTGCTGTGGTACTACACGATTTGCTATTACTTCAATAGCCTCACCGAGTTCTTGTAACCCTACTTTAACCTTTAAAATTTCATTATTGTCGATATCATTGTACTGCATATTAGTATTTATCTAACTGCCTTTAGTAATATAGTATCACTATTAATTCTGCCGTTTAATTTGATGTCTACTGCATTGATATCTTCAAGATAAGTGTTGAGTTTACGCTTGCCTGCTTCACTAAATTCTTTAAGTTTTTCTTCAGGCTTACGTAAGGTTTTTTGTACGCTGGATTCTTCATTGAATCCAATAACAGTAGTGCCTTTCACACTAAGTCCCGAACCTTCTCTTTCTGCGCCGAGTGGATCAATTACTTTAGCAACATATTTTCCTATCTTACGGGTCTTTACATTGAATACCCAAAGTTCATTACATCCGATAATTTCAATCGGATTAATGCTGGCTAATTGGAATTTATCATCGTTTACTGCATATTTTAATTTAGCAATCAACTTCTCTTTTGATCGAGGTTGTTTCTTCCTTGGCTTTCTTAAGGCTTTTGCGGTATTAATTACCACATCTAATGCACCCATGTATAATTCTAATGCTTGTAATTTCTTTTTAAGATCAACCTTACTGAAAATAGCATATCCCTCTTTCAATTGAGAAAACCAATCTTTTTCTTGATCAGTTGCGTCTGCTTTTAACTTTGGTGGATTTAAAACTTCCTTTAGTTCCACTATTTCTGACTCATAATACTCTTTGATCTTCCGAGCGTGTGCCTGTGTAATTTTAACCTCGTAGAAATGTTTCTTAAAATCAAAGCCTTTATTATCAAACTTTGCAGGATCATCAATCCAACTGTCTAACCATTCTTGAGGCTTTTCATCCATTAACCATGCTTGGTTAGTAATGCGTTCTTGAATAGTTGGCACATAGATATTTGCTTTCTTTGATTCTTCTTTTTTCTTTTCTTCTTCTTCTGCTTGTGCAAATGCGTCGGCTTTGTATTTTAAATCATCTAAAAACTTATCAATACTTTCGTTTGCTGGCTTAACACTGCCCATAGTACCAGGTAGGCTTTCCCAGTATTTACTGTATGCTTCGTTGACATTGGGTTTGCCTAATAAAGACATACGACACATACCGCCTACTGTGCAATGAAATCTACTATCTGGTATCTTAGAAAACTTATTTGCTTCTTTAATCCACTTTTCAGTGCTACGCATATATTCAATAGTCCAACTCTTAAAGTCAGTAGGCTTACAATCTAACCTGTAATAATCAAGTGCTGTGCTGATTCTGCGTCCATACTCCTCTGGTGAAATCTTTTCCCAGTCGGCCCATTGAGGTTCTTGTTTAGATACCTTTGGTGCTCTTACTACTTTGCGTTTTTTACGAGGGGCTGTCAAAGCCATTCCTAATCTCCTTTAAGTTTTAACTATTATATATTAAAAAAAATAAAAGTCAACTAAAAATGGCTTCGAAGTTTTAGTTATTTGCAATTTTTGAAAACAAATTAATAATTTGTTCCTTATTTTTTGCTAACTGATCTTTACCTTGTTGCCAATTATTTGCTTGGAATGTTTTAATTTCATTCCACTCATCGATGACCCAACCTTTTACTTTTTGCTCAATTGGTTTTTTCTCTGGTGTAATTTCTTCACTCATTACTTCTGTAGTAACTAATGCAAAGAAAACTGTAATTGCAACGGCTAAACCTATTATAAGTTTATTCATTATATACTTTACCTCCCTTCTTTCTGAACTGTTGTTTTAGATACCATTTGTTTTTATGGTAATAATCCTCTATCGTATAGTTTGTAACTGCCTTTTTTTCCCATGCAAGTACTTCATCTTTGTGTTTAAACCACATTTCACTTACAAACTCTCGCCATGGATTAGTTTTGTGATTTAATTGATAATTACATTCTATATGATTTAGATTCTTTTCCATTCTTTTTGTTCCTTCGAAGGACTTGAGTCCTACCATCTGCAATATAGTAACCAATGATTTCGTAATCACTATCTGCTTTTTTATTATTAGGCTTCTTCTTTTTCTTTTTTTGCATAGTCCTCCTTTTTAGGTACAAGAAACTCATTAATGCCTATCACTTTTACATAGGCTGAGATTGTATCAATGTACCTATCAATGTATGGTTGTTGCCTATAAGGCATCCAAGGTTTTCCATCTTGTAAGCCTGTATAATCATATTGGAATCTGTAGCATAATCTACCATCGGTACTACCCTGTCTACGATGTTGGGTAATACTGTTATCAAACAAGCACAAGTCTCCGTCTTGTTGATACCAATGGTCGTAAATATATTCTGGTTTACAGAGGTCTTCTCTGATCTTTGTAAGCAATACGTCTGCTTCGTGCTGACTCATGCCTTTTATACCAGTAACTGTATTAAAACTGTAGTGTAATCCGGTGTGTCCTCCTGGAGAAGTAATTACCATAGGAATTTCTTCGTCCTTATGTGGAGCCATGTTTTTGTACATAACATTATCTTGAATATCACGTAGTCCTG
>Ga0222719_10000116_pt1 | contig 79465 bp, 47 predicted proteins | sample C33_34DmetaG_FD_165039 | JGI IMG/M metagenome (GOLD analysis project Ga0222719, IMG submission 165039) | Estuarine water microbial communities from San Francisco Bay, California, United States - C33_34D | ecosystem: Environmental > Aquatic > Marine > Unclassified | place: USA: California...
TTTTCCAAATAGTTTCAACTAGTTCCTTGTTCATATCTTTTTCAAACAATGAACTAAAGTTGCTTTTACCGTATTTTGTTTCGTGCCTTTCGTTTGCGCCTTTGCCTCTTCTAGTAAATTTGCCTTCTGTTTCATGCTCTTTTACTAGCATCATAATCTCGTCTACGTTTGTAATAAAGTCTTCCCTAACTTCATACATTAAAAATTTCCTACAAATTCCCAACTACCGCTTAAAACAGTTTTTGTTATGTCATATTCGTAAATATTACACACTGTACTTGGATCATTTGAAAACTGTCCTCCTAAATCAAACCAATTTAGTGTTACTGTACCATACAGTTGTCCTCTACCAATTCTTACACCGCTTTTAATTCCATCTAGTGAAACAGCAGTTTCGTCAAAGCCATATGCTTGAATAACACCATCTTGCCATACTACAACTCTTGCACCCACACCTTGTGGTAATCCAATATAATCAGCCATACGTTGATTTAATCCAGGAGTAAACGTTAGATAAAAACTATCAAAAAAATCAAAATCAACTGCATCAGTAACAACTACGTTTGTATTAGTTGTTGTTGATGCTCCTGTACCTTTTTTAACAAACTCATACCCCGTAATTGCACTTTTTGACGTAAGCACTTCACTTACATTTGCTTTTACACCAGTGTATGAATACGCTCTACCACCAATATAACCAATACCATATCTTACACCACTAACAGTTCCGTATCTACGGTAGAATTGTCCTGATGGTGTGTTTGAATAATAGTACGATCCTAAAATTCTTGCCTTAGTACCGGCGGCATATTCTGATGCTGGTGCTATTCTGTTTAATTGTGCTTTTACAGCATTGACATCCATGTCTCTTGTATCTAAGTGGAATGTTAAATCTTTAGGTATTGCACCTACTTTTTCATCTACATACTGTTTGATTGCTAGTTGTGTTACAACTGTGTCGTTATCTGCATTACCAAATGTTCCATCTTTACTGATAAACTTGAATGATCTGTTTTGATTGTCAGTAAATTTAGTAGATTTAACATTTGTTAAGATACCTACTGTACCTAATGCACTGTTTTCAATTCTTGAACCGTCATCAATTACAACACGTTTTAGGTTTGAATCTTCAATGTCTGAATTGTCAACAGTAACACCGTCGATTCTTAAACTTGTTCTAGTTCTACCTGTATCCTGCGAAGGAATAGCGCCAGCGCCAATAGTACCTTTTGAAAGATTAACATTATAAACACTTGCTGTATGGTTAATATTAACCGCGGCATTAAATATTTGTGTTGCAGAGAAAGTTTTACTTCCACTAATTGTTTGATCATTTGATCTATACATGCCATCAAGCACATATCTTGCTGTACCATCTAAGAAACCTTCATAGTTTCCTGGGACACCGTCTTGGCCTGCGTCTGTTAATGCTATTTGTCTATCATTGTCAACAACAACTTTACCACCTGTTGCATATAAAGCACCAGTTGTGTTACCTGTTACGTTACCTGTTACGTTACCTGTAACTGCACCATTAACATTTCCTGTTAATGTACCGCTGAAGTTACCTAAAGCGTCACCAATAATGTTAGAATATATTGCATCTGCATAGATGTTTCTATATTTCATTGTAGGAGCACCAAGATTTACTTCATTATCTGCATAAGGTTTAATATCTTTGCCTTCAATATAGAATACAGTTTTATCTGCGCCGCTTCCTGTGTAGTTTACACCAAACGATAATATATCATTAGTTTCGTTGTTAACACCTGCATTACCAGTTACACTGTCAACGTTAATTTTAAGTTCGTCATTTGGTCCTACATTAATACCGTCATTGTTTCTAAAACTATATACGCCTGCGATTAGTTCATTTTCTAATCTATTAGCATAAGTGTCGCCGGCTTTGCCTACTAATCTGTCTGCATTAGTAGCAGTACCGTGATGTTTTGTATCTGTGCTTACACCGTTTGAATTAGTTCCTTTTAATGTTGTGCCTCTATAACATTTTGTAAAGTTAGGAACAGATGTAACTGCTTGGTCAATAGTAAATTCTGTATCTGCAACAATAGCATATATTACATTATGAATATATCCTGCCATTACAGGATGTTTTGTTCCTTGGTCATCAGTTAAAACAATACTGCGCCATTGTGTAAATTCATATCCTTTTAGATCCTGTGGTCCAATTAGAATATGTTGGTCACCATCTGCTGTCCAAGCATACAATTGATTGTTATCTGAGTCCCACCAAAGGTCACCTTCTTTTCTATTATTAGGTTCTAGATCGGATACTTGTACAATTCCAAGTTGTCTCCATTGTGTGCCATCAAAAACTGCCGGACGTAAGGTGTTAACTGTTTTGTCAAACCAAATTTGACCTACTTGCGCCTTTGCTGGTGCAGTAGTTGATGCAAAATTTTCTAATAATTTTACAAAATTTTCGTTTTGTATTTCACCGTAACCTGCAACATTTCGTCCTACTAGTTGTAGATCGGTAGTTGTATCAACTACACCATCTGCTAGTGTTACTAATGTTGTTCCGTCTGTTCTGTTAATAGTATATGGCATATCTTATCCTTACAACGCTTGGGTATACGTCCAAGTCCCTCCGCTCACTGTTAATAAATGGTATGATCTTACCACACCCAACGCACTTCCTGAAAGTGTAATACCATCTGGGAATGCCACACTTGATAAAACACTAGCACTATTTTGTACTCCGTTTTGATCAACTGCTGTTTGTCCAATCAATAATGTGTTAGTTGTACCAGTTGGCACACTTGTAACACTAATATTAGTTTGTGCACCAGCAAGTGTTAAGTCTTCTGCTAACACTCTTGCAGTTGCACCGTTATTAAAATTACTTGCAGGAGCAAGTGTGTTCATAATAAACGGTAAACCGTCTACTGCTGATGTTTTATCTGCAATACCAGTTGTATTAATAGTCATAAACAGTGTTCTTGTTCTAATTTCACTGTCAATGTAATTCTTTGTTCCAACATCTTGTGCATCTGTTGGATCTTGCACACCTTTAATTTGTGTTACTGGTGATGCTTCTTCAGGATCAAGTACAATGTTACCTGTTCCGTGTATGTTAAAGTTTAAGTTACCGTTTGTATCTCGTGTACTAATAGTTGTACCGTTAATATCAATGTCGTCAACTTGTAATTCTGTAAGAACACCTACATTTTGTAGATTAGAATTTACAACACTCGGTCCAATAGTTGTAGTATTAATAATATTGTTTTGTGCAATTCTAAATTCTCTACCTGCTTCTAAACTGATTGACTCTGAACTTTCCCATGCTTCATCTGTTCTGCTCCAAGCAAACGTATGATCACTGTCACCTTTAAGTGTTATACCACCGCCGTCTGCTGTAACATCTGTCTCTGAACCACTAGCAAAACCAAGTTCAATATTTTTATCTGCAACTCTCAAATTTTGTGAATCAACAAAAGTTGTAATACCGTTTACTGTTAAGTTTTGTTGTACAACTAAACTTCCGCCAACTTCAACTTCACTTGCAGTCTTATCTTTGAATACATTAACTTTCATTACATCTGCATCAATTTCTAATGCATCAATAATACCACCATTTGTTTGTGAGTTAACTTGAATTTTAAAATCTTTGTCTTGTAGGTTATTTTTTAATACTGTTGTATCACCAATAACTTCAATATTGAGATCTTGTTCGCCGCCAACAACTAAACCAGCATCGTTTTGAATACTTAACTGTGCCTGCGATGTTGATGCAATATCTGCACGTAGAAAGTTACCTGGATCAATACCAGCAATAGTATCTGCCGAAGCCGCTGTTCCGTGTAACTTTAATCCTGTTACATTTGTGCTAAAATTTAATCCTACTTTAATACTTGCAAATCCTGTGATTGCTGTTTTAGGAGTAAAAGCATATCTACTTAAAATACCTACAAGCAAGTCATTTACAAAAAGTTTTGTGACTGCACGACCGTTATCGTTTGAGTCAACAAGTGTTTCAACAATCCAACCGTGTTTACCTTGTGCTGAAGTATAGATTGGGCCTGCTAATCCTAAATCAACACCATCATAGAAATACAATTGATTGTTTAGTGAATCCATCCATAGGTCACCTTTAACTAATCCTTGTGGTTGTGATTCTTCAACTAAAGGACCACCGGTTGGTTTAAATGTTGTACCTGTGTATACTTTTAATCTACCTTCAAGTTTATCATACCAAACTTGCCCTTCTAAAGGATTATCAGGTGCAGTAGTATTCGCAAAACTTTCTAGTATTTTAATTAAGTTTTCATTTAACACTTCGCCGTAGTTGCTAAACTTTCTACCTACTAATGAAATATCTGCAGAAGTATTATCAACTGTTCCGTCGACAACCGTTGTTAAAAGTGTCCCATCTGTTTTATTAACATTATATGCCATTACGATAGTGCCCTTATGATATAATTCAATGTCAAGTAAGGATTCATAACATTAATGTTGCTGTAAACACCTGTACCAGTATTATTTGTGTACTGTGTACCTTGACCTATTTCGTTATCTGTAATATCTTTTAATTCGTCACCTGCTGAACCACCTAATGATTCTGCTGATGTATCTGTAACTCTACCTGCACTACCACCACCTGCATCAACAGCATTATTGTCTGTGTCTTGTACAGTTAATCCGTTATCCATGTTATCTTTACCTAGTGCAAATCTACCACGTAGGTCTGGAAGTTTAAATGTGTTTGGATTTACACCTGTACCATATGTTGTACCGATAACTGCATACAAATCTTGATAACTTGCAATCGGAACTTCTGATCCATCACATAATAGATATCCTGTTGGTGCTGTAGAACCTGCATATGGCATAACACCTCCTACTGGAACTGTCGGTGCTCCTGCAAAGAAGTTTTTATACTGTACTTTTCTTAAACCTGTATTATCTCTTGATAGTAAAACAAAATCTTCATTTGATTCTGTAGTTGTACTTTCTATCTGCTCATCAATAGCGTCTTGTGTAAGTGTTACGTTAAATATTTTTTCTGTACCACCTGTTTGTCCATCAAAACTAAATCCTGTTGAATCAGCAACGTGTCCTGAAATCTTAAATGTTGTACTAGCAACTAGTCTATCTGATGTACCATTAACGTTACCAGTAACGTCACCAACCATCGTACCAACTAATCTACCTGTGAATATTTCTGAATGTACGTTTTTAAATCTTAAACTAGGTGTACCAATAGTAAGTTTATCATCAACACTTGGTGCAATACCAGTTGCGTTGTCTACTGGATCATCTTCACCAACTCTAAAGTGTCCTCGAGTAGTTAAGTTGCCGCCGACAAATAATTGTTTAGCAACACCAATACCACCGCTGGTTGTAATACTTCCTGTTGTTGTATCTGTTGCTTCTTCTATTGAACTACAAGTTAGTCGCTCTGTAAAATGTCCTGTACCATGAATATCTAGTGTTGTTACAGGACTTAGTGTGTTAATACCTAAACGCTTATTGGCTCCGTCAAAACGTGCCATTGTTTCGATAGTTCCTGTATCATTTGGAAATACTGAAATATCAATACTACCATCAACACTGTTGTTTTTAATTACAGCATTGTTGTCTGCAATTTCTAAGTTAAAAATTTGATTTGAGCCGATTGTAACACCACCATCGTTACGTACATATAACTGACCATTCATTGTATCAGTTATGTCACTTCTTAAAAAGTTGTTTGCATTTACAACTTCTACTGATGGTTGTGTAACGCTAAGTGCATCTGCTTTGGTTGCACTAGCATGTAATTTATTTAGAACAATACCGTTACCGTCAAAGTCTTTTGCTGAAATGTTAATACCTGGATAAAGTTCTGTAAAACCTTCAATAACCTGTTTAGGAATAAATTGATCTTTTGAAATAATTGTAACAACTTTATCATCGACATAATTTTTAACAATAGTATGTGTTACACCTTTTGTATCTACAACTTGCTCTGCTTGAGCACCTGACTTAAGGCCTCCACTAAAGTTCGGACCTACCAGTTGAAATTGATTAGCAGTAAACAAGTATAGTTGTGAATTTGTTGTGTCAACCCAAATATCACCTTGTATTGGATTTTGAGGTTCTGTGGCACTTACATGAACGCCGCCTGCTGGTCTCCAGTTTGCCGCACCTGCTGTTGAATCGTTAATTAATAATCTATTCGATGCACTGTCATACCACAACTGACCTTCAATTGGGTTATTAGGTGAAGTAGGATTAGCAAAGTTTTCTAATACGTGTACAAAGTTTTCTGCAATACTTTGACCGTAACTTGGTTCGTTACGTCCAATTAATGTTAATGATGTATCACTAGTATTTCTACTGTTATCATCTACAGTAATCGGTGTCTTTTGAACTGCGTTTGTAAAATTTACTGTATATGCCATTTATTAATTCTCGCTCAAGTTAGTTAAACTTTGGATTCTAACTGTATAATCAATTTGAATCAATCTGTTTAAGGACTTTTGCACAGGGTGGAAAATAACATGTGTCAATAATCTACCTTCATTCGCTCCTTCTGTGCTGTATGCTCTTAATCCTAATTCATCAAAAACAAAGTTGCCATCTAAATCAGTGCTGTTGTCAAACGCTTGTTGTCCTGATGGTTCACCATAGTCTAGCAAACAACTAACAATAATGTCTGTGTATGTTGTTCCTAATGTATGACGTGTTTCAATAAAGTTTCTTGCAGGATCTGTATTGTTAACGTTGTTGTCATCAACAGTTTTATAATATGTTTGGTTGTACAACGAAGCGTTAACGCCTGTGTTATTTGGTGTCAAATATGTGATAATGCCTGTAGGATCAACTGTTGTACCACCGTTACCAAATGCCATTTCAACGATGTTACCGCGACCCTCGTTTCCTAGCGATTCCGCTAGTGATATACTCATGTTTTCGTAATGAATAGCATTACGTTTGTTTACTAGGATTTCACCTGATTTCGGATCAAATATTTTAATATGACCTTCCATTAGTACCCCAGTATTTTCATTAGGTTTTTTATTATCTTTTGGCATTTGTTCCAACTTTTTATCCTCGTTTGACATTTGTTATTCCTTAATATTTATTACAGGTAAACCAGAGGACCTCTCTAGCAAGAACGTAGCCTGAGGAGTTTCTGCTCTTTGCAGTGTAACACCATTCGAAGCAGTGCTAGATCCGGCTGTATACCATATGTGACCCTGCTTTTGAACCACTTTTATTTCAGTTCCGTTCTCTGGTTCATCCCTTAATATTAGTTTATAATAGCCTTTTGCTGTACTATCAGCAACTGGCTCAATAGTAAATTCTGCTTCTTGAACTACGTCACTAGCAACACCTGTACTATTTGTTTCATTACTATCATAAGCAATAGATGCATCGTGTTTTGTTATAGGATTTGTAGAAGAAGTTGGCTTTTGTAACTTTCTTCCGCCTACATAAACTTCAACTTGATTGTGTGCATTAGCACCACTTGCAATGTTGATTGTTTCTAAAACATGAACGCTTTTACCGTTAGGTAATCCGTCACGTACAATAATTTCGTATACACTTACACTATCTTTATATGGCATAGTTTGGGTAGGTCCAAAGTCGAATACCTGTGTGTTAACAAGGTGTTCATCAGCAATACCTGTTCCTAGTGTACCTCTAGTAATTTGTTTTAGTTTATTACCTTCAATTTCATAAAATTCAATACGTTCTTTACCAATAATTACTACACCTGGTATACGTTTTTCTGCACTTGGTGTATCAAAGAAACTAGTATCTTGTACTTCAATTTCTTTATCGCCTGGTAATAGTTTGGTTGTTAATATTGTTGTATCCTGTTTACTAATTCTCTTATAGAAATTTCTGTTTAACATATCTTGGAATACATTAAATCCAACACCGTCATAATTTTTATCTTCACTAAATGATGTGATAACAACTCTATCAGTAGATTTTTGCGAAAATCTATTGTCAATATAAACTGTTGTTCCGTTGTCTAAAATTTTGTAATCCGCATCTGCAATCAACGGTGTGTTGTTTAGTTCTACCCAAATGTAAGCAACATCAACTGACTTACGAGACAGTGTATAAGTTCCTCCTGGGTTACCTGCATATACTTCTTTACGCATTAGATTTGCATCATGATTTGTAAAACTTGTAACTTTTAAAACTTGACCTTCTGCAAGTCCTGTACTGTCATCAGCACTATTGTTTATAATTCTAATGTACCCTGCATTTGTGCTATCGTCGGTTGTGTTTTTTCTAATCTCATAATCATGATTACGTAATACTGTAATTGCAATTACATCGCCCGATGACAGTTTACCTTCATAGAAAGTAATTAAGTTTGTAGCAGTATTGAATTGATAATCTGCAATCGGCTCAAGTCTTACACCATTACGATGTACTTCAAGTTCACCTAGTGCCAAACTGAATGCTGGGTATGCTGGATCTTGACTTACAAGATAATCTAATGTTATTCCATTAGCAACATAATAAATTGTATCAGGTGCTCTTAATCTTTTACCGTCTAGTTCCACAACTACCATTGCATGGAACGGTTCAATTTTGTCTGGTACTTGACTTAGGTAAAATTCATTTCCTGAATTACTTGCAATATTAAACACATCAGTTTTAACCTGACTAAATGTTTTTTCTAAACCACTTAGTGCTGTTATTTGTGTTACAGCATCAGACATATCATTTGGTGGATTTGTTAAAACAATTTTAGCACTTCCTGAATCTGTATCTTCGTAAATTTCATATTCTTGGACTACACCATTTACTGTAACAAACGCACTTTTTACATCTTCATACTTACTTGTTAATATAAATTCAATTGTGCTGTCACCTTGATCTACATACTCTTGTTTTTCTAACATGTTAGTACCAGCAACATTTAAAGTTGTAATTGTAACCAACTCATCTGTTGCAGGTGCTGTTGTTAATATAATCTTTTTGTTTGCATAATCAACTGTATAGTCTGTGTCTAGAACTTTATATGCACTAGTTTTTGTTGCAGGAGCACTTGGTCCAACTGTAACTAAAATACTATCTTCTGTTCCTGGGTACTTGTTAAAACTGAACTCAGTTTCGTTTCCATCACCCCAGTGTCTAGTAATATCAATAATTGGTGAACCATCTGCAGGTGCATTGTAAACTTTCATGCTTAACGCATCAAATACTTGTCCTGGTACAACTTCTTCTGGTGCATGTGAAGTATCTGGTGTAACAAATCCGTCACCGTCTAAACTAATATCTTCTGGCTTAGCACCTGTTGCAGTACTGTAAGCAAAGTTACCACCACTAATTAATGTGTCAAGATTGTTTACGTCAGTTGGTACTGTACTACCGTCTGAATCTTCTTGTCTAAACACAACCAATACTCCTTCAGCAGGTGTAACGTTTAGTGTATATTCTGTTTCATCTCCATCTCCAACAATAGTTGGTGTGTTAGTTGGATCTTGACGTTGTCCATCAAAGTATACGTTTAACTTATCGCCATTGTCTGGTGCATAAGGTAAAGTAAATGTGTTTGTGTTGCCGTCTGCACGGAAAGCATAATCTGTGTTATCACCTGAGAAAGTATCCCAACCATGACTGAACCATGGAAGGCCGTCCCAACCTACACTAACACCAAAATCTAAACCTTGTACTTTTACGCCATCATACTCAATACCAGTCATTAACTGTGAAAGTTCTTTACCTGGCATTCCGTCAGTTGGATTATAGAAATAGTTAATTCTATCAACAGCATTCATTAGACCAACATTTTTCTTATATGTAATCTGTACTGTTGATCTTTCTTTAGGTAATGTTTTTAATATTACATAACCAACTTGTTTTTTATATGTATTATCTGTTAGTGTTTGAATACTTACATCAAAGTTTTCAATAAACACTGTTTCGTTGTTTACACTAATTGTAAAGTCACGTTTATCAAGAGTAGGTACATACGTCAACTTGTATCGTACTTGCCCTGATGTACTTGTGTATGTGTCAATGTAATCTTGTGATTCAATCAATGCTTTAGAACTTGTTCTATCAAATTTCAAAGAAGTTTTACTTGTTCTTACTTTGTTATTTTCAAGTATTGCTACTGCTTTTGCAATTTCTGTTGCGTCACCGCCACCTGTAATAGTAACAGTAGGTGCACTTACATAACCTGCACCTGGATTGTTTACAACAATTTTACCTAGTTTGTTTCTACTGATGTATGCTGTTGCTGTTGCATTAATATTTCCGCTTTGTGGCATAGTACCGTTACCATTCGGTAGCAACGGTGTACCGTGATAGTTAGGTCCGACAATATACGGATATGCTTCTTTAAGTTCTCCTTCGGCATCTGCTTCAACAGCAATGAAGTAAGCGTAGGTGCCTTGTGGGTGTTCTGGTGTTTGAACAAAACGACCGTTGTTCTCATCAAGGTCTCCTAACCCTTCAACATATTCATAGTCTTCATTATAACGTCCTGTTGGCATACTACCGTCAGCACGTGGAGTAGTTTTTAATCTATAACTAGATTTAACTAATACAATAGTTTTGTCATTTGTTGCACGGTATCCATATGGACCATAAATTGGGAACCCATCAAACGCATATCCTAAAATAGGACTGTGTACTTCTGAGTCTTTGTTGTACATAAATTTAGGATCACTATGATAATGATAAATTCCATCTTCTTGTGGATGGCCGCTACCATCGTCAATACCTAATTCTTCATGACTGTAAACTGCATTTACTGTGTACTCAACTCCACCAAGTCTTTCAGTTGCGGCAGAACTTGGATTGAAAATACTTACTCCATTAACTGCTACACCAATTGCACCTAGCGGTGTTGGAACTTTAACTTCAGGAACACTAGGGAATCTTGGAATTTGATAAACTAGATTTTGTGCAACTACATTGGTTGTATTATAGAAGTGATCCGGAACACTTGTAGTATTAATGTACACATACTGATTATCGTAGTCAGTTGTTACAATACTTCTAAATGGTTTAGTTTGTGTAATAGCAGGTTTATCTTCTCTACCTCCACTAATTACAACAATTGGTGCTTGTGTATAACCGGAACCTGCACTTGCAATATCAATTCTGTCAATACTAAATTTGTAATTTTCAAACCACTGATTAAATGGCTCGCTAGTAATTAACTCACTAGTTTCATCTAGTACTTCAAACTTTTTAGTTTCTTCATTATATCTGCTAGGTAAATCAAAGTCAGTACCAAAAATATTACTTTGTTCTCGATTCTGATAACTTGTGATCATGTCTTTAATTGTAACACTGTAAGGTTTAATTTCTTTTACATACTTTTCTACGTCACCTGGATCATCAAGATTGTAATTTACTTTTCTTGTAAATCCGCCTAGATTGTTTTTAACACTTATTAAACTTGTTTTGAAAATCCAATCAGTAAATGTTTGTTCACTAATTGCATATCTAATTGCAGTGAATAAAAACTCATTCCAAGCAAATTTTAAATCATCTACAAAAATATTGTTGTTAATGTTTTCTAAAATAATTCTAGTTTCTTGTGTAGGTTGTTCGTCATACAAGTTAATATCAAAGTTTTCTGCACCTGCAAAACCAAAACTTAATCCGCTGTAATCATAGATATTAGTACTAAATTCAATAGTACTTTTTGCTTTGTACATAATATCATAGTCTGCATTCCACGTACCATTTGATTCAACTTTACGTAATATGATTTTATTACCATCGCCAACGTTTGTAACTTCTACAAGTTCGCCAACATTAGGTTCGATAGTTTTTAGTAAGTATGGCTCTGCAATTTTAAAGTCAATAATACTGTCAACATCAAAGCCTTCTACAACATAATCTTTATAGTTCCAGAATCTTGTTACATCGTAAGTTTGTGTATTTGTTCTTGACCATTGCTCAGATGCACTGTTCCATTCATACATGGTCCAGTAGTTTCCAGCAGTTTCATCATTTGTTACTAATACTTTGTATGCTCTGATTCTAATAGTACCAGTTGTGTAGTTTCTACCTTCTTTTAAGACTTCGATGCCTGTAACTTCACCGTCAGCATTAATTGTTGACTTGAATTTTGCACCGTACCCTTCGCCGCTGATTTCAATATCAGGTGCGTTTGTGTACCCAAAACCTTTGTTAATTACGTTAACAGATTTAACTCTACCATTAACAATAACTGCTTCAGCAGTTGCTTGTTTAAGATCTTGTGTTTTAATATCGTTAATATCGCTAAACTCTGCTACTTCAACATCATACTTGCCGCTAATAAGTGTAGGCTTAGGATCACTAGCAGATAACCCACTTAGATCCTTTTCATCAACAACTCTATATTTTGCAAGTAAATTGTTTGTGTATGTTATTAGCACTTCTAGTGCTTTTAATCTATCTACAAAAATACTCTGTCTTGGTCTTATTGCTAACCCGTATTTTTTCTGTACAGGTAATTGTGCATCAGGAACACTGTTACCTGAATTGTCAAATCCAACTAAACTATCATATAACTTTTTAATTAATATTTGATTATCAATTTTATCACGCTGTTTTTCATCTAGTAATAACCAACTATTATGATCTGGTATATCTGTTTTAACTGTTTTATACTGTATATTCAAACTAACATTTAAATCACTTAACGATGTTTTAACATTGGTTACTGAAAACGCATTAGTATCTAAAAGTTGTATAGACTTAATTCCATAGTTCTTAGGATCTAATATAACACTGGCAATTTCATTTGCAGGTAATTTTCTAGTATCAATTGCAATCTGTTCACTTAAACCTACAGCAATTTGTGTTGTAAATCTTTGAGGTAAAATTACAGCATTTCTTACCCAGAAGTAATATCTATCAACAAAGTTATTTGTTGCAGTGTCATATACACGTTTTAGTACATACGTGTTATCATCATACTTTGTTGCTCCACTAAAGCCGGCCGCAATACCTTCGGTTGTATCTGCAATGTTGTTCCACTCTTCTGGTGAAATATCACTTTCTACCCATTCGTAAATATCTATTCTTGATCCAGGGAATGTTGTTCCCCAGTTATTTTTTCTAAACTCTATATCACCTTGTTCATACCATGTGTATCGTACTGTGCTTAAATCCCACCAAGTTTCTCCGACGTGGGTTGCACCCCAGTTAGTATCAGGATCGACATTTAAAGGTTGATCACTTGTTGTATAAATTGCAGGATCTCTTTCACTCTTATATGTTAATTCTGTTTCCGCAATATATGGAATTTTTCCTTTTACAGGATCATAAGGTTCTAAGAAGTCAACAATAGTTTGTGTGTCGGTTCTGTATGTTAGTACTTTCTCGATGCTGAACGGATCTGTTAAACTTCCTTGTTGTCTTAGAGTATTCCAACCAGCAGTTGCTTCTTTTTGGTACACAAACAACATACCTGTTTTACTATCTTCTAATTCAAAATACGGAGCACCTACATATAAACTTGTTGTACTGTAAGCAAGTCCTGAACCAAACCCATCATTGGTTTGTAAATCGTTACTTGATAATTTTTGACCAAATACAAAATCACTACCTAATTTAGTAAATGTATAAACACTACCTGTTCCAGTTACGTTGTCAATAAAGTTTGTACTGTAAGCATCAAATGTTGTTGTTTTGTTATCAAATGTTGTTGTTTTGTCATTGCTACCACTTGCACTAGAAACTGCAAAACTTGTTCCGTCTGGATTAACTGCAATCTTATGACCGAACTGTTCGCCGTTTTGTATGCTTGGACTTATAATTGTTTCTTTGAGTGCATAACCAACAGTTGAATCACCTTGTGTTTGTCTTTCAAACACATAAACTGTTCCTTGGTTTACTTCTGTAACATCACCAAGTGGAGCACCTATAACAAGAGTATCACCATTATTACTAATTCCCATTGATGATCCGAACAAATCATTATTGCCTAATGACGTTACTACCGTTTCGTCAATTGTTTGAATTAAATTATATCCTGTGCCGTCGTGATAGTAAACAAAAACTTTACCTGTATTTTTAACTGTGCTGTCACCTGCTTCTGCAATAGTTTCTTTGCTTTTAGCACTTACAATTAAAATACCTAGATCTTTTGTAGCAACTAGTACTTCACCAAATCTATCGCCTTCAGTATATTCTGGTGCTAGTAACTCTTCCGCATAATCCCAGTCTGTGCCTTTTTCATAAACATAAACTGCACCTGTATTAGTTGCTCTACCAGGAGCACCAACAACTACTCTTTGATCACTAGTTGCAACACTGTAACCAAATTCTTCATTGTTTGCTGGCTTAGGACTACCAATAACATAGGTGTTATCATAGACATTTGTAAGTGAATTATATGTTGTAAGTTTAACAACACCTTGCTTGGTAAAACTACTTACTGTTGCACCGTTGGCACTGTATTTGAAATTAGGGCGTTCTGGATCAGTTTCAGTTCTAACCGAACTTGCAAATGGAGCACCGGCAACAAGTGTATTTGTTGTAGATGAAAGTGATACACTGTGTCCTAGTCCTGCGTTGTTGTTAACACCAACCCATCTATCAGAAAATGTCGGACCAATATTAAATCCACTTGCACCTTCTAATGTATCAATTTCGCTGTTTAATTTTCTACGTAATACCAGTACTGAACCTTCATATGTTTGCCCAGGATTTCCTACAACAATAGTTCTACCCTGATTACCAAAAGCAATACTTGAAGCATACGTTTTTGCATCACTAGCAATTTTTGTAAACTGATTTTCTACAAATGCTTTTGTCTTTTCATAAACTTTCCATTCACCGTTACCTGTATCATCTGCCCATATTTTAGAACCAATTGAAAACTCTGCAATATCTTTAATATTGTTTATTTCGTTTGGTGTGTTTACCCTTACAGATTCAAGATTAAGTATTGTGCCTGTTGCACTATCTTCTGCAAGTGTAATTGTTGTTAACTCAGTTGCAACTTTAAATTTACGTAGGCCGTTGACCTCAGCAACAATGTGTGTTCCGTTTACTTGACTATCAAACCAACGAATAACAATAGTATCACCTTCTTTTAAACCATGAGGAATATCTGTTGCTAATTCTAGTAACCCATCATCAATCACAACTAGATCTGTTTCTGTTTGAATTACCCTTGCGTTGTTTGCTGTTAGCCTATAAATGTTCCACGTATCATTATCGTCTTTTGCTACCCAAACACTTGCACCTTCGCCTAGTGTTGGAATTGTTGTATCAGTTAAAATATCTCTACGATTGAATACTGTATGATTCACATCTTCTATACGAGCATAACCTGCTGTTGGAATTTTCTGTATGGTGTTTAAACTTACTCCTTCGTCTGAAGTATCAAAGTTTTTCCAAGGATTATTATCAAACCCATTAGGTTTAAGAGTAAGTTCATTACTTAATAATTGTAAAGTATTTGTATCAGCATCTGGTGTTTTAGCATTTACAAACTCATATGCTTGTGGATTCTCTACGTTATTTGCTTCTGATAAAACTAATTCAATTTCTTTTGTAGTGGCACCGCTACCAAGACTACCAATTTTTAATGCCCAGTTTTCATTAATGCTTAGGTCTGTACTAGTTCCGTCAATGGTCAAACGATTTAGTTTTTGTAATGCATTTTCTGTACCTTTTTCTTTAATAAAGCCAGTGTAAAACTTATACTGTGCAATATCGTCTCTTATAAGATTGTCAAGGTATAATCGTTTCTGATATCCTAATAGATGTTGACTTAGTTCAGTTGTTTGCTGATCAAAGTTTTCGCTTTCTAGTGCATAAAAATCTTCATACGAACTTGCTTTATAATCTAGGTTAGGTAATAATTCTGCAACAGGCTTGTCACCTATAAACACCCAATCGCTAAAATTAAATGTTTTTGTTGCAGGTAAAAATTTACTTGCACTATAATACTTGCTCTTAAATCTTACAACATCACCAAGATTGTAATCACGTCCTTGAACGTAATCTTCTACTACTGCTTCGTCAAATACAAATCCAGGACTAACATAATCACCGTCCCACTCGCTTGTTTTAAATCCAACTAACTTGATACGTTTTTGTCTGTAACCTGCTTCTTGGTCATATATCACATCGCCGAATTGACTCTTATCATCAAATACTACAATGTGTTCCCACTGTACTAGATTTAATACAGCAAAGAAAATTCCTTTTTGTGTTCCTTTTGTAGAAAGTAAAAACTTACCATTGCCTCTAACAATGCTTAGAGACTCTTTTTCTAATGGTGCCCCATTAGCACTTAAAATACTATATTCATAAAAACTGTTAAGGACACTGTCTACAGTTGCATACTTGTATTCAAACTCTAAATTGTTTGCAAAAGGACTTAGTGCAATAACACTACCTTCTGCCCAATTTTGTGTTGTCCAGTACAAAAATTCTTTTGCACTTAGATCCCAGTCTTGTATTGATAATGTTTCTCTTTGATACTTGTCAAAAACAAAACCTTGTTCTTTCAACCAGTGTTCATAACCAAGAATTACATCATATACTTCTTGTGCTCTTGCATATACAGTTCCATAACTGACTTCGGTTACTTTGTTTTCGAATGATCTTGCTTTAGCAACTTCTGCTCCGCCAGTTATAGGCAATTCACCTAAAGATGTAAACTTATCATTGTCAAATGTTTCTGTACTTGTATGATTTGTTTTTACTCTAAAGTATTTTCCGCCAAATTCTACAATTTGCTTTTCACCGTAAAATTTTTCTGAACTCCAAATAACAAACTTTGCTTCTGTACCGCCTACATTGATCCCAATATCATTCTGTCCATGCTTTGGCTTATAGATATTAAACCACGGACGTAGTGTATCATAACCTCTAATTAAAAATCCTTTGGTTGTTTTTTCAACAATCATACCACTTATTCTTACACTGTTAATAGGGTTACTTTTTCTTAGTGTAAGTTGATAGTTTTCGCTAGGAAGGAAAACACTGTTGTCAGCAGTATTAGGATTAGAACTTTCTGCTAATACTCTTAATCTATTTTTGTTTGCAAAGCCGCCTAGTTTATAAGTTAAGTTACTTGATGTATTTCTCAATGTATCATAAAATGTTTCTTTAACGTCTTTCGAAAAACTCTTGAGGTATTCAACCATAGGTACATGGTACCCTAGTCCTAAGAATCTCTTATTGCTAAACAGCAAGTCTTTAATTTTTGCTTCTTTTAGATTGAAAATCTTTCCTGTATCAGCATAAACAACATTTCCACTAGCAGTAATTTGATTTTGATTAGTATCAAACTGACTACCAAAGTATTGTGCAGGTTTTGTTAGTGCTACTGCATTCTGTAATGCAAAAGGATACCAACTAGATTTTCTCCATGAAGTTTCTGCCGGACCTTCGTCTCCGTACTTCCAATCATTTTTAATTTCTGTAACAAATATTGCTTTAACAATATTAATTTTACTAGGATCTATTAAATCACCGTATTCATCAACTGGTAAATTTTTAGATAACCCGAGTCTTGCAAAGTCTGAATATATTTTATTACCACTCGGATCTCTTACCAACCCTCTTTCAATGTCGTCCCAAAGAATTTTGTTTCCACTAGTGTAAGGTGCTTGGCCATAAACTTCGTCCCACCATGTAGGTTTAATTGTAATACCCAACATTTCCCATGGATGTGTATGAGGTCTATCAGTATCAAAGTATGATTTGTAAATTGCTCTCCAATAACCAGGTAAACGCTGATCATCAACACTGATCATTGTGTTAAAGTTATAAGAAAACGGATTAGCGTCTACTGTAACATTGTTTGTTTCATAATCAATATCAAACAAACTCTTCCAATAACCAAAATCTGTTCTTAATACTTTGTTAAACTCGTTAGCGGTAAAAGTATTTGTTCTATATTTTCCAGGAACCTGTTTTAAAATATCAAAAACGTCTCTATTATATTTTACTTTAAGGTTATTATAGATACGCTTTTCTAATTCTAAGATTAATTCATCACGTTCGTCATCAAACGCTTTTGTAATACTACCGTCGTGTCCTTGAATTACTTTTGTTGCTGTTAGATAACTGTTGTCTACAAATATTTCAGGAACAAATGCAGGATATAAACCAAGTTTAGTTGGAGTATGAGGGATAACCGAACCAGTAGTATCGTAATCGTTAACTTTGATTATGTCGCCAACTGATAATGTTTTTTTAATTGTAACAGTATTGTCTACAGCATCAAACTCATAGTCTGTATCGAGATATAACTGTACATCATTCAAGTACACATACACTGCACGGTCGCTTACTTTAGTTGTATCAAACGCATTGTTAATTGCAAATACATTTTGCGTTCCATTTTTTACTTCAAACTGTAAGCGTTCAACTTTTTTACCAAAGCCTGCCATGTCTGAATAAAAGTACGGTGCTTCGCTTGACTTATTAATACTTAATTCATATAAAATTTTATCCACATCAGAAGCAATATTTTCACTTCTTTCAATTTTTCCTGCTTTTTCAATAAACTGATCTTTAAAGAAGTTATAATCTCTACCTGTCTTACGCATAGAGTTAACAAAATTTAAATCTTCTTGAATTAAGAAAAGTATTGCAGGTAAAACACTGCCTTTGTGCTTAACATATCTACTACCATCTAGGTGAATATTGTACACATCTCTAGCATTATTAGGTCCTACCGACTTTCCTATAATGTTTGTATTAGATTGAAATATAGTTTTAAAGTGATCACTAACACTGCCAAGTGTAAATGTACGCAAATCGTTATTTTCACCATTGTTGGTTAGATTGATCGGTGGTTCATAAAACCCGTTGTCATTAGGTTTTTGATCAGTAAGAACTTTTAGTGTTACTCTTGTGCCACCTTCAATTGGTGTTTTAAATTTTAACTGATAAGATGCTCTATTTTTGTCAATAATTTTTTCAAAATCAGTTGTTTCCTTATAGGTAACACCGTTGTATTCAGCAATAATATCTAAATCATACTTGTAAGGTTCTTTTATACAATTAACAGCAACAGTATCTGCTGTTTGTGCTAGATCAAACACCTGCAAAATTCTCTGTCTTGTAACTTTATCTTTTACAAGTTGCCAGCCACTATAATATTTTTCGTCATTATAATCATAAACTAACCCACTGGCAGTATCAACAGTTGTCAATATATTATTTTCTTGGTATGTAAACTCGCTATCGTCCCAATTGAATTCAAATGTAATATCACCTACATTGTTGATATTTTGATAACTGATTGGAAACCCTAGTACAGGATCGTTTGCTCCTACACCACGCTTATAACTTGCAATAGCATTACCTTGGAAGTTAGATGAAAAGTAATTTGTTGCGTTTGAAAAACTGTTTGCACTACTATCAAACAAGTCAAACAAAGGACTTTGATTTAATTCTGTTTTAACTTGTGCTTTAACCCACTCTGTACCATTGTAATAATATGACACACCTTGGTTTACTGCACCGTCTGTGGCAACAACACTGTCGTTGACCAAAGGTGTGTATTTTTCAATTAGATGTAAACGTTCTTGTCCTTCATATTCTACAAAATCAACTTCGTATACTTTACCTTTTACTGTGATATCTGGATCAGCATTAAAAATTACACGCATACCTTTACGTAAAAGAACTTCATCTACGTGGTATCCAAATGACCCTTCAACATCACTCATAGCATCTTTAGTATCTGTATCAATTAAATCAACATTACCAATACCTTTTTCACCAAAGTTAAACAGTTTAAGATTAGGGTTGAATTCTAAAATAGGTCTTACTGCTCTATTGTTTTCATCAAGTACAGGAGATGTATTATTATACTCTGCACTTAGTTCAATTACATCTTTATGAACCCATCTATTATATCTACTCCACGGGTTTTTATCTTTACTTGCACGATTAATTGTAATATATTCTGCTGTTAAAGGACTATTCTCAGTATCATCATATGGTGTATCATCAAATGGGTCAACGTCAAATTCGTATTCAGCATTTTTAGCATATAGTTCAGGTGTATCTAATTCTGTTTCGTCAATTAGCGTAATTCGATCGCCTACACCTTCAACATACCAATTCTTTTCTCTATACTTTGTAGGTAAAACATCGCCTACAAAATTAATTTTCATTCCGTTTGTAAGTTTTACACCATTAGCACTTGTAAAGTTTGCTTTTCCAATAATTTCTTGTTCAACATCAATTGTTAAATCTTGAGAAGTGTCACGGATTTCTAAGGTACCTTGCATCGATTGATGATACTGACAAGCATAAAATAATCTATCAGGTGCATTTACAGGAACAGTAAATGTAATAGTTCCACTTTCTGCACCATTATTTTCAACACCGTCATTGTATTGATCGCCTATGCCGATTGTATTTGCTGTTTTGATGTAGAAAGGATGCCCTGTTGCATTAACTTTAAACTTGTATGTGCCACCTCTATATAATACAACTGTTGGATTTTCACTAAATCCGTTTGGTGTAAACACAAAACTATTTTGTCCGCTATTTGTAACTGAATATTCACTTTCAGTATTGCCAGGATTTCCTGAAACACTTACTGGATCTGGACCTTGTGAAAGCCAATAGTACTGTCTATAATTTACAAACTTGTCAAAATCAAACATCGGATTCCAAGCAAAATATTCTGCTTGAAATAGTTTGTCGTGGTTATCTGTTATGCCGCCAAAAAAATCTAATTGATTAATTAGGTCGTCATATGTACCTGTCCACTTGTTTGAATTATCAACAGGATTTTTAGTTACTGCTGATGGAAGAAAGTTATATCTTCTTCTATTTGCAGTTGGTTCTGAAATGTAAACGTCTTTAGGTGATGCATTTTCAGTATTCCTAGCACCAACAAATCCATTTAGCCTATCTAAATTACCTTTGCTGATTAAACTGTCAACTGTTGCACCAAAAAACTTTCTATTTGCTTCTGTACGAAAGTACATAGGTAACAAGTCGGCACTGTTTCTCAACTTGTCTTTGTTTTCTATGTTTACTGGTGTACCTTGTTTGTCGCTATATGCCATTTATAATCCTATTAGTAACCGCTAGATCCACTACTAGTAGTAGTTCCACTATTTGCAGTGGACACTGAAACTGTACCACTAGCATCTACAGAAGTAACAACGTTACCATCTGCCTTCAAATTATTTGCTGTAATTTGATCAATTATTTCTACGTTGTCAACTGATGCTGTACTAATAAAGATTTCATCTGCACGACATTTAATTTGATACAAACTACCAAATGCTTGTGAACCGCTTCTCGGTACAATAACAAAGTTTGCTACATCTGGTGCAGTTTGCTGTTGTACAAAAGTTGCTAGTTCTGTAAAATAAAATGTTTCGCCAAAGTCCCAATTATCAATAGCAAAGAAATCATTTACTGCTTGAATAATATTACTTTTAATTTCATTGTCACTTATTGTGCTTCCTGCACTTTTAACAACTTTGAATGTTGCTTGTAGTGTTGGGTCTGCATTAACTCCAAACAATGATCTGTAGTTTACAGCATGATATATAATTTCATCACTAATTGATTTCACGCCGTTTAGTGTTCCATTAAGTTCAAGTCTTAGCGAAGCACTTGTAGGCTTAGTCGGTTCTGTACCGCCACTGTTTACAAAAATTCTATAATCTTCATCATATGCTCTTGTTAAAACATACATATCAATAATATTTGTTTTACCAGGATCAAGTCTTCTATCATTTTGTGCATTATGATTGTATTGGAATTTTAATTCATCTCTGCCTGGTCTTGCAAAATAAGAAGTGTCTAAAGTAAGTGTACCACTTACACTATCAAATACTTTAACAACATCTTCTCTGCTATCATAGAAATAAAATAACTGTCCTGTTTCGTAACCAACTAATGAACTTACATTTGCTTCTTTATCAAAAATTACAAACTTAGAACTATCAACTTTTGTTGTGGTTGTTATACCGTTATCAATTGTGCTTTGGAAGAAAACAAATTTGTCTCTATAACCTCTACCGTCAACATTTGTTGGTTGAACAATTTTTACAAAACTATCCGGATCATCAATCATGCCGTCATCGTCTGAATCATAAAAATTAACTCTTACTTTGTTTACTTCTTCAAATCCGTCATTGTTTAATACACTACCAATAATTTCCCACTGATAATCTTTTTCTAAAATCTTATCTTCAACAGGATCTTCGTTTATTTTTAAAACCTTAACTTGATCTTTAATTACATTTCCAGTTTCGCTGTCGTATTTTTTAATACCTCTGTCAACGAAGAACTGAATTAACTGTTCGCTTTCGAATCTATAATCTAATCCTCTATAAGTGATTGTATATGTTTCACCGTCTGTTTCAAATAACACAAACCAACTCTTATCTAGTTTAGAACCTGTTGTATCACCTTGGCGTTCTAAACTAAAATCGTCTTTTGTGTTTAGGTTTGCGTTTACAACAATTTTCCACTCTTTAGCATTTTGATCATAACGAATACCAAATGTCTTGTAGTTAAAAATTAAATCAACTAATTGTAATTCTAAATCACTTGGGAAGTTTGTTACAATATTAGGAACAATTAAACTTGGAACAGCAAGTGACGGAATGTTTTCGCTGAACACAATAGGACCAGTACCGTCATCTAAATTGCCTTGGCCGCCATTTGAACCGTCACCACTTACTTGAACAACTTTTGCCCATATATAATTTAGACTGTTTTTAGTTTTTGTCGAAACTATTGTTCCGTCTGCTAAGAAGTATTTTCCTTCTGGTGGCTCAAATTTTACTAAACTGTCAGGTCCAATAAACTTAAAATTATTTGTTGTAAATGTGCCTACTGTAATAGGTGAACCATTAATTGTATTTCTAAAGTATCCTGTACTATTTGTACTTGACTCAGTTGATCTTACCCAATCAATATTAATATCACTTGTTATAATTCTTGGAAACTTGTCATAATAAAATGCTTTGGTTGGCAAACTGTCAATAATAGGTTCAATAGTATTTCTAATTACACCCAAAATATCATTACGTGTTTGGAATGAAAAGTTAAAATCACTTTCATAAGGATTTTTATAAAGTATGCCATCATCTGCCATTAAATTAACAGAACTGTATTTTCCTGTAGGATCTTGAATTTCAAACTGTCTTGAAATTCCTGAACTAACTCTGTTTACTGATTTAATTTTAATTACATTATTACTTGCTGTTAAAGGATAAGAATTATAATCTTCTCCAGTAATCATTCTGTTTTGTGTATAAAAACTTTGTGGTGCATTTACTCTAATATCTGCTGTTGGCTCACTTGCACTTGCATTTGTTAAACTTGCTTCTAGTCCAAGTTGAACTGTAAGTGTATGTCCTTGACCATTCTTATTAAAGTAAGGAATAGTTAAAATGATATTTTGCATATCATTAGGTCTAATTGTATATGTTAATCCGTTTGACGTTCTGTAGTAAACTCTAAAACTACCTAGCGGTAAGTCTCCAAAACTTCCGTCTGCAAAATTTAAACTAATCTGATCTTGGTCTCTAGTTGTGACATTGTACAATGTTCTAATATTTTTATTAACACTATTAAAAATTACATTGCTACCATATATGCTGTTTAACTTTGTCCATTCTGTAGTTGGAGCACCATTTCTATCAAGTTGCCATAACCACACGTCAGTATTGTTAATGTTTGGAATATCAATATTAACAATTTCGTTTGGACTAGGATCAGTTACCGTAAACGGTGAACTTTGTAGTTCTCCTTGCCTAAAGTGGAAAAAGAATCCTGTATTAGGTGAACTGTTTCCTCTTTTATCATTTCTGTATAACATTCCAAGACGTCTTCCAGGAAAGGGTGATTCCTCCTGAATGGCACCATCTTCAATTCCGGCGCTAGTAACTTCAAATGTCATAGATCTACCAGTAACTGTTTTACTAAAAGTGTACAACGGTACATCAGTATTTTGTGTATTAACTTTATATTGTTCTGTTGTAATACCATCAATAACATCACTTTGATCTGGTTTACCAATTACAGTACTACCTTGCAAACTATTATTAATAATCACTTGGAACTGTTCTAACCAGTTGCTGTTAGTATCATCATTCCAGTTAATAAATGTGTTTTCTAAACTATTACCTAAACTGTCTTGAACGTTGTCTGTTGTTTGTACACCGATTACTTTCAAAAGTCCATTACTTGGTACGTTACGAGTAGGATTATATCCTACAAGTCTTGCAAGACGTAAAACACTATCACGTCTTTCTGCTAATTCAATAAAATTTTCTCTGGCGTTTAAATCAAATCTGTAAGATAAACTTTGTCCTAAAAAGGCAATCATATCAATTAGTGCAAGGTATTCACTAGATTCGATATAATCATTAAAATCTTCAGGATAATTCGCTCTTAGATAAGCGATCATAGTCCTACGTAGTGTAGGAAAATCATAAGAACTAAAATCAGCATTAGAAAAAGCCTTGTAAACCTTATCCCAATCTTGATTTGCTAACAACGAATTTTGTCTATCTGTACTTGCCATAACAATATTTATTACCCTTTTAATGTGCGTAGTTTATTTTATGCCAAAGCATTTGCTTTATCAAAAGTAAATTGCAATGCTTCTGAAACATCATACTGTTCATAGTACAAAACTGCTTGAATTTGCAATCCGTACTCTTTTTCTACCAATGCTAAACTGTCAATACTAACCCTTGGATCACTATCAACTATTTCTCTAACATCTTGTAAAATTCTTTCTTTTAGGACATCAGTAAACGGTTCAAACAGTGCGTCCCATATAATTGTACCAAATTGAGGTCTATAAATCTTTTCACCCTTACGTATGTTGAAATGATTAATCAAGTCCTGCTTAATTAATTCAATATCATATGACTGAAACGTGGGTGTTTCAGCGTTGACTGTACTAACTCCTCTATAAACATTCGATCGGCTATTTTGATTGCCTTTGTTGTTAGAATTAGGTTTAATTACAATGTCGGTATACTTTGCCATACTGCTATTTAAGCCTCTCTATCCGTCACCGACTTCTTGGATGAATTCGGATTTTGATTTTCATGTTGATCCCATGGTTCGTGAGTTGGAACACGTTTTAATATAGTTTCAAATGTGTCTGATCTATAGTAATTGTAGCCTTCCCATTTTGCTGTGATCTCTTTTTCCCACAACTGTATAACACCCATATGATCAATAAATCTGCTAGGTTGTGGAGCAGAATTATATGCACTAATATTAGGTTTAGCACCTGGTCCTGGTAAGTTCAAATGTACTGCTTCAGTACCATCTACATACACAACTTTATCTGTTTCAACATTAATGTTAGCACCGCTAGTATCAATTGAAATATCATTTTGTGTAGTACTAATATTAATTTGTCCATTGCTGGCGCCTGCTTTATGTTCAGGTCCTGCAAATTCTGTCCAATACTCAGTATTGTTAGGATCAATGGCTTCTAGTGAATTGGGATCTTGTGTTCTTTTTAGTGCTTGATAAAATTTTAATTCATCATCTTCGTTTATAAAAGTAGTTGTATATCCTTTGCTATAAACATCAGTTGCTACAAATGTTTCTGTAATTGCTGTGCTAGAATTTGCTTTGATGTTTACACTAGTTCCTGCTGTTTGTCTAATACCTAATGTAGTCGCTAAATCAAAGTTACCGCTTTGTATTTTTGTATCAATTCTGTTTGCAATACTTAAATTATTTGTGTTAACTTGATAATCATTTGTATCTAAACGACTGTTAAGAGTTTTGATATCACTATTACCTTTAACCATCATTCTATGAGAACCATTTACTATTTCTCGTAAATGATTGCTTTCGATTTGTATACTATTATTAGATTTAATATTGATATTTCTTTTTGCTTCTAAATTAAAATCTCTATCTGCAAAAAAATTAAAATCTCCTCTAGTACGCATACTAATACTGTCCTCACAGAACACATCCATTTTACCGTCACCGGTTAATTCAATCCATGCAGTTCCTTTTGAGTTTGCAATGTAAATTAAATCTTCAGTGTCATGCAAAAGTATTTGATGTCCGGCTTTAGTTCTTAGTCTAACAAGGTTATTATTGCCGTCACCGTCACCGTCGTCCATAACAAACACATGACCACCGGACTGCGTAACTTTTAGTTTTGCTTTTTCTGCGCCAACTAGTTTTGTAACACCTTCATAACGACCTGGAGTGTTAATACCAAATATTTGATTTACACTGTCACGTCTATGACTGCTTGTTGTTAAACCTCTAGTACTATCTGCAAGTAATCCTTGTTCTTTTAATCTATTTGCAAAAGGATGAACAGGGTGTTTAATTTTATCTTCTGTTGTTTGTCCGATGAATGCCGCTTTGTTAAAATTACCTACCGGTAAACCATCTTCAGCAGGACTTAGTGCATTGTAAGTGTCATCGTCGACAGCAATATCAGTTTTTGCCGCATAATCAGGAATACTATGATTCATTTCAGGTTCAATCAAAGCACCTAACCAAATTGCTTCTTCAATATTCTTATTGACTAGTAATACTAAACCTTTAGTACCTATCTGAGGTGCTGGAAAAATCATTCCCGAACTTTGTTGTGTGTGTTCAAAATTTTGTGGATCTTTTCCTGCATTTTTAAAATCCTTAACACTATAATAAGGCAACATGACTCGACAATTAATTCTAGTGCTTACTACATCTCTACTGTCGTCTTGATTACCTAAAATTGTAACTGCTAATTGTCCGTGTTTAGTGTAATCACTATTTGATTCAACAACAGCAATATAAGGACCAATGCCTCCTGATGCTTGAGATAGTTTTTCGGCACGGGTTTCATTCATCTGCCCCCTGTTTTTCATTTGTCTATTATAAATTGCCATTTTACGTTCCTATATCCTGTCTGCCTATTCCAGACCCACCAGTAGTCACAACTTCAGTTCCTGCAACCACTTTGCTAGAAACTGCGTTTCCTGTTTCAACCGCTTTTTGTACAGTATCTGGTGTAAACTGACTTGCATCAAATGTTCCTGCGGCAAGTTGTTTGCTAACTTGTGTTGCTTGAGATACTGATGCAAAAACACTTCCGCCAAATGCACCTGGATTTAATCCAAGCAATTCTGATGGTATTTCTACTTGTGCTTGTTGGGTAATGCCGCCTAGTGCACCAGGACCGTGATAATTTAAATTGTCAAGATCGTCTTGAGTTAATTTTTTCTTAGGTGCTTTTTTCATTTTTTCTAAGTTCTCTGGACTTGATGGTGCATGTTTAGGATCCTGTGCAGGAGCATTACGTATAATTTTTTGTTCACGCTGTTCTCTATAATCATTTGGTTGATTAGGTCTTCTGTAGGTATAAAGATTTTGTGTAAACACACCTTGATTAAATGAACTTTCAACCTGTGTAACCTTATATGCACCACTGTAAATGCTTTCGTCTAATAGCATGGCACTCTGGCCACCTTGCAATTCGTCCCAAGTTGGATAATCTTCTGCCGTTCCAAATCTGAAAATTATGTCACCTTCTCTACTAAAACAGTTTATTTCTCCAATATTAGTTTCTACTTCGTCTGCTTCAATTAACGCACGATTAGTAATACCACTGCTTAGGAGATAAACTGGATCGCCTACAATCTGAATTTCTGCTTGTACTAATGATTTTTCTTGTACTCCGCTATAAAGTGCATCATGTAACATTTTGGCCGTATCACTAGCATTCGTTGCTCTTGGCGAAGTTTGCGTTGTGCTCGATGATTGATCTACCTGTTGTGTACGCTTTGCTCCTACCATGTTCTGTACTGAGTGTGCATAAATTTCTTTGATAGATGGCGGCTTTGTGTTTGTTGTTTCTTTAGATGCTGTTCCTTGCGATCCTTCAGCAGTTTGTTGTTTTTTATAGGTAGCAGTTGCTACAAATAAATTATTAAACTCTAAATCAAATTTTAATACATCTAAATTTTTACCAGTGTAAATGTAATTGTATTCTCTTACCGCTAATTGTTTTAAAACATCATACAAATAAACATCAGACGGCAAAGGCATACTGCTATAATGAACTTTAAAAGGTTGGATTATATAATGAAAATCATATACTTCAGTATTCCTATATGTATCAAACCCTCTAAGATGTGCAATTTTTTCAATTCTGTACCAAGGAATATAACCAGTTGCTTCGTATTCTGCCGCAAGTTTATCGCCATCTAAATCTGTAGCGTACACACTGTCAAATATTACTTTGTGAATGTTATCATCTAACCGTGTATCCTTTTTGAATTGCCAACTTTCTGCACCTTTACCATAACGTACATATTTCTTTTCGTATATCTCGCCTTTTTTATTTGCAAGACCTTCTAGCACTTTTACTGCATCTTCATATTTTTTCTTGGCTTTGTTAGCAAGATCAATTTGTGTCATCCACTCTTGTCTTAGTTTGTTTAAATCAGCAACTTTAGTTTCGTCAACGTTAGGTTTAACTTTTGTATTGCCTGACTTATCCTCGTCATTAGGATCTAGTTCATTAAAATCATTGTATGTTAAAGTTTGTTTAATTTCCGGAGCACCTTTGTCTTCATCTTCTTCTTCTGGAAATAGGCTTTTTAAATCTTGTCTACTAAATTTAAAATATGCTTGTGCTTTTACTTCGAAATCTTTTCTTGCACCAGTGGCTTTTGCTTTTGCAGTTTGCATTTCATCTCTAAAGTCATTAACAATTTTTTGTTGATCTTTGATTACTCCGTCTGCTTTTTCTACTTCTTGATCTAAAGTATTAACAGCATAAAACCCTGTGTAAGATTGTTTTTCGCCTGATTGCATTCCTGACTTACCTATATGATTGCTAACAATCAAACTGTCATTAGCGCCAGCATAGTCTTTTGTGTTTAGGCCTTGGTCACGTTTATCGTTTGTTAGAAATGCTTGTGTATTTTGTTCCCACGACGTATAAGCGCCGCCTTCTAGTCCAGAAAGAACTGCTTCAAAAATAGTTATATTACTGCCTTCTTTAGATACGTTTGTCATAGGAGTGCCGCCGTTGATTGTGAAATCGTTTTTTGCATCGGCTGTCCTTGCTGTTCCATAATTTTTTGGAAACCAAAGCATGTATCTGTTACGCTGATATGGTTTTACTGCATCAGCACCTTTAATATCAGTTACTTTTTTTATTCTATCTTTACTTGCTTTTGTGTTTTCTTCTATCTTCTTTTCTTTGTCTTTAGAATCTTCTTCATCTTTTCTAATATCTTCAAGCGTGTTGTTCATTTCCTTAAACAAATGTAAAAGCACACTTGCTACTGTTGGCTTTACTTGTTTTGGTCCTGCTAGGTTTGCTGGTAACTTTGACATTACAGTTTGATTTGATATAGCATTAAGACCAAAGAATGATACATTATAACTCGACCCTGCTTCGGTTACACTCATAGTACTGTTTTGCAAGGCTATAGGAAAATATCGAGTAGCACGAGGAACTATTTCTGTTACTAACTGGTCACCATCAAATCTGTGTCCAACAAACTGAAGTGTTAACAAAAACGGTGCTCCTAGATAATGTTGATGTCCAGCAAATACAGATGCATTATATAATTCTTCATAAAATCCACCAACACCGTAAGGTTCAGTAACTTCAAAACTGCCTGTTGTTAAATTACTGTTACCGTTTGCACCGAGATCCATTGTGCAATTAAAATTTACATTATCTATAAAAAGATCTTTGTCTTTATGTTTTCCTTTTTTAAATCCACTATATCCAGTTAAGCCGCCTTTTTTACTCCCAAAAGTTTCTTCAATGTCTTGTGAGGTAACACCTTCGTCAAACTCTCCAAATTCGTTAAAATATTCTTTTGTAAATTGTTCACTGCTTACTGCTCCACTCCTTTTATATCCTCCCGATCTTAAAACAATATAGTTGTCGCGAGTTTCTAGGCCGGCATTAGTTCCGTCGTTAAAACCGCCGCCACCTACTTCATAATATCGTTGTGGATTTTTTAATTGATCAGTTGTTAAACTTGCTAGTGTAAAAATATAATTGTATGAGTTGTAGTTGTGTAAAATGTTACCGTTTTTAAACTTTCCATTACCGGCATCGCCATAAAACTGTTTTGCGTTTATTTCAAGTGTAACATCGTTGATTCCTTTTAAATCTTCATAGGTAAGTGTATCTTCATACGCTTCGTACTCGTCAGTTGGCTTAGAAACTGCTTCTTTATTTTCTTTAACTGTTGAATTTGTTTGAGTTCTACCTCGTTCGCCTGGAAACATGTTAAACTCCTAGTACACGTTTGATAACATCGATAGTTGGAATCTTAATTTCGACGCCTGCTACAAAATCAAAAATTGGATCTTCAAGTTCGTTGGGATTTCTTGATTTGAACACCCACCATAGATTAGGATCATCGTACAAGTCACTTGCAAGTAGATCAGGACGATAATTGTATTGTGGTTTGATAACATAAGGAACATCACTAGCAACGTTGGGAATTTTTCTATAATTCAAAATTCCTAATCCGGTTTGATTAAATCCTGTTGTTCCGTACAAACTTGTTTTTTCGTACATTAGATCATTCCTTTAAATCGCATATTACCTTGTGCATAATCTTGCATAGAAAACGTTGCTTGGTCTCTTCTTGAGAACGCTGGCATACATTCAACTGTAAATTCTGCTCTTGTTGGAACAGTAGTTTTTGCACCCTCTGTTGTGGCTACATCAATATAGTCTACATCTTCGTTTAATGTATAGAAAAAATTGCCTATAACAACCGGCATATCATTAAACATATATTCACCATAACCCGAAAGTCTTACAACAGGCGGCGGTGCACCAACATTTGCTCCACTACCAAAGTGCATTTTTGTTATAGTTCTTAGTGCATGAACACTACCAAGAAGCATACGTGCTTCGCCTGTATTTTGTGCAGTAAACGTTCCTACAATAGATAGTGCATCCAATTGTGAGTTCTGGTATGCTTGAAACTGATAATTACTGTGTGTAGGATGTACCGGTGTATAATTGGCTCTTGTGGTTACAACTATTTGCGGTGTGAAAGGAAATACTACTCCGCCTAGTTTTTGTAATTCAGCCGCAGGACCTTGTAGATACTCCTGGTGAATTTTAATTTTGACTCTGTTATCAATAGTTGCTAAATGTGTTCCAGGTATGGGTTGGTATGGTTTTGCGCCACCCTTGGCTAGATCAAACCCTAAACGTTTTGTTGCTTCGTCACCAATGATCGACTGTAACCCTCGTACTGCGCCGGGGTTTTGTCCGATACCTGTTGCTTGTGCGGCGCTCTTACCGAACTTACCGGCGAAACTACCTACTTTGTCTATAAAACTGTTTGGATTATTTCCTGCCATATTTTGGTTCCTTTTTATAACAATATTTATTGCTTTTTTTAACTGCGTAGTTTATAATACTTATATTAATCGGAGAATCTAATGAAAAGAACGAAATACTTAACAAATAAAGATCTACTATCAGAGATTCATATCAGCAAGTGTACTTATTGCTCGTTTGTAGACGACGAACATGCACAACATGACATAATTTTACCGAGTTTAGAGAAAATTAACAGACTTAGTGTTGCACAGGCAAAACGTAATAGAGCCGATAGAATCGGTAAAGCCGCATATGAAAAAGCAAAAGAAGAAAAAAGAAAAGTAAAACAAGCAGATGTGCTTCCAGATTGGAAGAAAATTGAAAAAACAGACTTGATTTTTAGAATTATGACGTTTGATCATGTTCCACTAGAGCCGGGACGTAAACGAAAAACAAAAACTGTGGCTGACGAACATACAAAGGTTAACTTTCCTCCATTCCAGCATTGGAAATATGACGAAAACGATAACTTGATTTGTGTGGGTAAAAGCCACTGGCAGGGTGGTATTCACAATGGACACTTTAACAAGGACCACGGCCGTATGACTGAACAACTAGGACGTATGTTCTTAAAACTTGCTGATCGTTATGGTACACGAAGCAACTGGCGTGGTTACACTTACAATGATGAGATGAGAGCACAGGCTGTGCTACAACTTTCACAGATTGGATTACAGTTTGACGAAAGCAAAAGTTTAAATCCATTTGCTTATTACACCGCCGCAGTTACAAATTCATTTACTAGGGTATTGAACATTGAAAAGAAAAATCAAAACATTCGTGATGATATCTTACAAGAAAACGGTTTGAACCCATCATTCACTAGACAGAATGAGGAAGTGTTTAAAGAAGACAAAGAAAAACTTGCAGAGTTCTACAAAAATATGAGACGCCCAAAAGCGGACTATTAAGGTTGACAAAACTTTTTTAATTTCGTATAATGTTGTAGATCAGTATAAGGAAAGGCATGACACAATTATTTAAAAAGGCCGCTGTGTTTACAGATATTCACTTTGGTCTTAAATCGAATTCAAAAATACACAATGACGATTGCGAACGTTTTGTAGATTGGTACATCGAAACAGCCAAAGCAAATGGCTGTGATGTGGGCCTATTTACAGGCGACTGGCATCATAATAGAAGTGCATTAAATTTAACCACAATGGACGCTAGTTTACGTTCACTGGAAAAACTAGGTGCGGCTTTTGATAAGTTTTACTTCTTCCCAGGCAATCATGATTTGTATTACAAAGACAAAAGAGAAATTCATTCTGTAGTATTTGGTAAACACGTACCAGGTGTTACTGTGGTTAATGAACCAATGATTATAGACAATGTTGGTTTAGTTCCATGGTTGGTTGGAGAAGAGTGGAAAAATGTTGTAAAAATGAAGTGCAAATATATGTTTGGTCACTTTGAACTTCCGCACTTTAAAATGAATGCTATGGTAGAAATGCCAGATACAGGTGAAGTTAAAGCCTCAGACTTTAAGAATCAAGAACTAGTTTTTAGTGGTCATTTCCATAAACGTCAAACACAAAATAATATCCATTACATCGGCAACGCCTTTCCACACAATTATGCTGATGCTTGGGATGACGAACGTGGTATGATGATACTTGAATGGGACGGTCAGCCAAAATATGTTGATTGGCCAGACTGTCCTAAGTATCGAACTGTAAAACTTTCACAGTTACTAGATAATACAGAAAGCATTTTATCGCCTAATAATTTATATCTACGTGTTACACTTGATATTGATATTAGTTACGAAGAAGCAAATTTTATTAAAGAAAACTTTACTGCACAATATGATGTACGTGAAATTAGTTTGCTACCAAACACAGAAGAAAATGACGAAGCACTAACACTTGAACGTGGAGAAATTGAATTTGAAAGTGTAGATCAAATTGTTACTGATCAAATTACAAAAATACAAAGCGAGCAGTACAGACCAAATACACTTTTAGATATCTATAGGAATTTATAATGTTTAAAATTAAAACTTTAACAGTTAAAAACTTCATGAGTGTTGGAAACACAACACAAGCAGTTGATTTTTATAAAAACTTCTTGACCCTTGTGCTAGGTGAAAATATGGACCTAGGCGGTGATGATGCAGGGTCACGTAATGGTACAGGTAAGACTACTATTATTAATGCACTAAGTTATGCACTGTACGGTGAAGCACTTACAAAAATTCGTAAAGAAAATCTAATTAACAAAACCAACGGCAAAGACATGTTGGTTACTGTTGAATTTGAAAAAGAAGGACGTTCATATCGTATTGAGCGTGGTAGAAGAAAAAACGTATTGAAATTTTATATCAACGATGTTGATTCGACTGCTGATGATATAGATGAATCACAAGGCGATTCACGTAAAACGCAGGAAGAAATAGAACGACTTTTGAACATGAGTCATGGTATGTTCAAACACTTGGTGGCACTTAATACCTATACAGAGCCTTTCCTATCTCTCAGTAATAACGCACAACGCGAAATTATTGAACAGTTGTTAGGTATCACCATTCTGTCTGAAAAAGCGGAGAACCTCAAGGAGCAACAGAAACAGGTCCGTGACAATATTACTGAAGAAGATGCTCGCATTAGAGGAGTCGAAAGTGCAAACAAGGCTGTACAGGAATCCATTAATGCCCTTGAAATTAAAAGCAAGGCTTGGGACGCTTCACAGGCAGAAGAAATTTCACGACTGAGCAAAGCAATTATGCAACTGATTCAAGTCGATATTGATGCTGAAATTGATGCATTTACAAAGTTAAGTGATTGGGAAACTAAAAATAACGAACTGTCAAACTTGCAAAAAGAAAAAGCAAGTTTAGAAGCATCACTACAACGTGCAGAAAGACAGCACAAAAAATATGAACAAGAATTAAAAGACATCAAAAGCAAAAAATGTTTTACTTGCGGTCAAGAATTACATGACGAATCACATGCGGATTTGTTAAAAGAAAAAGAAAATGATCATAAAGAAAGCGAAACATACATACAAGGCGTTGCACTGCAACTTGAAGAATGTTTAGGAAAAATAGATGCTATTGGTGATCTAGATAGCAAACCGCAAACATTTTATGAAACTGCGGAAGAAGCATACAATCATAAAAACAATCTTGCAACACTAGAAGATAGAAAAAAAGAAAAAGAAGAAGAAACTAATCCTTACACAGAACAAATGAATGAATTGCAAGATACAGCAATTAAAGAGATTTCGTGGGATTATATGAACGATCTGCAGAACATGAAAGCACACATGGACTTTTTATATAAACTGCTTACAAGCAAAGATTCATTTATTCGTAAACGTATTATTGATCAAAACCTTGCTGTATTAAATAAGCGTCTAGCGTACTATTTAGAAAAGACAGGATTGCCACATCAAGTACGATTCCAGAACGATTTAACGGTAGAAATTACAGAACTAGGACGCGACTTAGACTTTGATAACCTCAGTAGAGGAGAACGAAATAGACTCATCTTAAGCATGAGTTGGTCGTTCCGTGATGTTTGGGAAAGTCTATATCAAAGCATTAATTTGCTGTTTATTGATGAACTTATTGATAGTGGTATGGATGCCGCTGGTGTAGAAAGTTCTATAGGAATATTGAAAAAAATGGCTCGTGAACGTAACAAAAACATCTATCTTATTTCACACAAAGATGAACTAAGTTCAAGGGTCAACAACATATTAAAAGTAGTCAAAGAAAACGGCTTTACAAGTTATGCTACTGATACTGAGGTAGTAGATGTCTAAAGGCCCAACAACACATGAACTATTAATCCAAGCAATTATGGATTACTATAACATGAATGAACGTTGGGAAGCAAAAGGCTTTGATGAAAACGGTCGTAAAGTACGTTCTATACTAAGCGATATTAGAAGGCTATGCACACAAAGGCGATACGAAGTACAGGATAGGCGCAAGGATCTTAAGGCAAAAAAGAAGCAAAATCAGAATCAAGACACTGAAAATTAGGCATCGGTAAGTATCACTATGGAGTGGACTTATCAGGGCAAAAAAGTACAAGAACTTCCCGCAGATTGCGAAGGATTTGTATACCTGATTACTAACACTACCAACAATCGCAAGTACGTAGGCAAAAAACTCGCAAAATTCAAAACCACTAAGCCACCTCTCAAAGGCAAGAAAAACAAACGACGAGGCACAAAGGAATCAGATTGGAGAGACTATTGGGGATCTTCAGATCATCTAAATGCTGATGTTAAAAAATTAGGGCCAGAAAACTTCACAAGAGAAATTTTATACTATTGCAACAGCAGAGGCATAATGAGTTACCTTGAGGCTAGAGAACAATTTGAACGCCGTGTGTTAGAGACGGATGAGTATTACAATGGAATTATTAATGTTAGAGTTGGCAGTTCAAAAATTCTCAAAGAAGCACTAGAAAATCTAAAGGCAATATAACAGCACATAAGGTTGGCGGGCCAGTTTGCAAATACCGCTGAGTAAAAGGTCCCCTGAGAAGGACACTCGTACACATTGATCGACCCCCCATGGGAGGAAGCCAACAAACAAATTGGGCTCACTGGTTAATGTAGATTGAATGCTGTCAGTCGAAAACACATGTGTTTGAAAAAACTCCACGCAACGGAACGAGGCGGGAGGTAGCGTAGAAGACCGCGAAGCGGTTTGCGGTAGCAAAGCGATTTGTAAAGCAGTTTTTTACGTGATGTCGACGTAGGTAGGGGAAAGGTCAGAGCCCCACAAACAGGTGTATAAACAAAATACCTACTTCCAAGTCTTGGCTGTGACGAACTCACATGATGTTCAAGATTAGATGGAACCATAAACAGGTTCCGTCTGACTGAAACAATCTACATGATGCTAAATTGCTTCGCAATTATCTTTCATATATAAAGGAATAAATGTGTTCGAGCGATAGCGATAACACAGATGAACGTAGTTCATCTACTAACTTAATAAATTGCTTTTCCTGTTTTTTTAGATAGTTCAGAATTCTCTTTGATTAATTCGAATATGTATTTGCGTTGATCCCATGTAAGGTTGTAAGCATCGTTAAGATTGATACCACCTCTCATGTACCATAATATTTCCATTAGATTCTTTTCGATGGCTTCTGACTCGTCTTCTAGTTTTTTGACGATCTCCATTACTTGGTCAGAGTCCGTGCATTGGCTTACGGTTATACGAAAAAATTTACGTTATTCAAAAATACTGGAACACTTATAGTAGTTGGTGCTCCTTGATCCACTAAAGGTTGTGGCACTGTGACTTTTTGTACAGGAATATCAAACTTGCTTCGATTGCTTATTAAAAAGTCTCTAATAGCATTAAACAGTTCGCGATCTGAATCTGCTAGGAACTGCGTGATATTTGTAGGATTTGTTTCTTCACCTTCAGGTGTTGTTATTTTAACTATTTGTTTTGCTACAACATCAATGTTATTCATGCTGGCTTTATCGAGTATTTCCTGCATTACTTGTTTTCTTTTATCTTGAGGTAGTGTTTTATCGCTTAGTATATTGATAAAACGCTGTGTTTCAAACGTTTCGATATCAAAAAAGTTTTGATGCTTTAGTTTAAGTGGTAATAGATGAAAAGTAAGTTCATCATATGTAAATGTATCCTGCCATACTTGCGATTTTATACCGTCTAGCACTTCTGGAAGGCTTATTTCTACTTTTAGTTCTTCGTCCTCTACTTTTGGAACTTTAACATCCATTTCCAGTTTTTCGCCGGTGGTTGCAATTCTAATAGCAATTAGTATTGCGTCCATATCAATGCTTGGAATATCCCATGGATCATCAATTAAAGGCACACAACTTTTAATAACTTCCGCTACTGCGTCTCCATTCATCAGTGCGTCAGGAGTTCTAAAGATCAATTCATCCTTAGCGGTCATGCTTAAAATAGGAATTTCACCCGTGCCTGAGCGTTCACAAGGATTATTCTTGTAAAATTTACCACCGCTAGGCAAAGTAAGGTAGATTTTTGGTGTTCTACTGTACTTGCTTAATATATTGTTTTGGTCCATATTTTTCTCAAATAAATAAAACTACAATAATATGTAGCAATAGTATTTATATACGTACTTTATAGAGGATTTAAAAAAGAATGGGTAGAGTTAGATTTGATGCGCCGGGCACGGAATTTGATAATATTATCCTAAACAATGCGGCATCTGAAGATACCTTGAAAGATCTTATTGCGGCTGTAGAAGGTAAAAGCAGGCGTGACAACAACAACAATAATAATCTGGATAATAGCAGTGGAAAAGCCAGTAGTGCATTGGCAAAAGTTGCCAAAGTTGGTGCATTAGTAGGACAAGCATTCGATGCCGTTGTAACTGGAGCGGCTGGTGTTGTAGCAGGATTAGCAACTTATACCAAAGAACAGAAAAAAACTTCTGCGGCTTTGCGAGATATGGCTGATCTATTACCAGGTTCAACAAGCAAACTAGCAAGATCTTTTGCTGATACAGCAGAGTTATTTCAAGACAACTTCCTTGCTTTTAGAAAACTAAGCGGAACTGGTCTTACACTAGGCGACAGAATAATTGATTTAACCACTGATTTTACTACCCTAGGCATCGACCTTGATAAACTGACAACACAACTTGCGGCAAACTCAGAAGGTATTGTAAGGATAGGTAGTGGAGCAAGAGGAGTAGGACTTGCTTTAGACGAATCAAAGCGTTTTATAAATGAGTATGGTACTGATCTACAGAGATTTGGTTATGGTTTTGATGAAGCAAACGAAAAGTTCTTTACATTCCTAACACTAAACAGTCTAGCACTAAGAAAAAATGCAAGTGAAATGACAACACTAAGTCAACGTGGTGCAGAATATGCAAAATATCTAAGGCAGTACAGTGACCTAACAGGACAACAAGCAGACCAACTAGAAGATCAAATGAAGAAACAGCAGTTGGATGCTATATTTGATAACTTTATTAGCAGTATTAATGATCCTCAAGAACGCGATAGAATTAGAAATGCTGTTGCCGCGGCCGGCGCACTAATGGCAGATGGAGGTAGAGAACTTGCCATGGCAACCGCAATGGGTATCCAACCTCAAACAGAGGCTAGTAGAAGTCTTGCAGGTGTTAACCTAGGCTTTGCAGACCAAATTACTAACAGTGTAAACATGGCTAGAACGTTTAATGGTAGCATAAGCGATTATAATAAAGCAGTGCTAACTGGATATGTAAACACTAACAATGCAAATCAAGATTTCTTACAAAGATTTAACCAAACAGGGTTTGCAATATCACAACAAGGCGGACCACTTGCTGATACGTTTATGGGAATTTACAGAGCAAATCAGTTGTTAGGTAAAAGCCAAGGCGACCTCGAGGAAGTGTTTCGAGCAGGAGAAGAAAGAGTAGGTGATGCGGCTGAAGGTTTTATTCAACTAGATGATTCAATGAGACTGTTAAGAATGGGTATGTCGGATCTGTATGATAATGTTTTTGGAGATCCTGCATTCCAAGAAGGATTTAAAAATTTTGCAAACGAAGTTAAAGGGTTTGCAAGAAAAGCAGGATCCGGAGCATTTAGTGGTAGTGAGTCTGACGATATAGCAAGTAGCGGTGCTACTGATGTAAACAGTGGCGTAATAGATACAATAGTAAGTGACTTTCTTGAAGGATTTAGTAAATCAATCGGAGGTGGTGAATTACCTAGCGGTGGTGAACTAATGGACCTTATAGAAAACGGAATCCTTTCTGATAGTGGCGGTGGTGCACAATTTATTAAAAGCATAAAAGAAGGATTAAAAAAGAAAGCACTTGCGTCAGGCACAGAATTAAGCAATGAACAACTTTCACAAGCAACTCTTCAAGCATTAAAAGAATATCTTGCAGATCCTAATGTAAGAGATGTAATATTTGATAGTGCTCGAAAACTAGGAAAACCTATTATAAATCAACAAATTGACGGTGTTACTAAGAACGAACAAGTAATAGGAAAAATTAAAGAATATAATAAAGGTACTTTAGGATTTGGAAAACTGTTTGAAAACTTTGGCGATGGTACACTAGCAAAATTACACGGTGAGGAAGCAGTTATTCCTAAAAAATCTCCACTAGGTGGAATGCTAGACATGATGCAGGGAGATTTAGGAAATCTTAAACAGAATATGTTTACTGCTGACGGTAAAATGAATGTTTCTGGAATGATGGAAGCAGGACAAGCAATGGGTGCCAAGTATGATGCCTATGCAAAAGAAAATCAAGGTGCTATCAAGGAACAAGGTCGCGGTTTGGTAAAATCCATGACCAATTTGACTGATGCAGATCTTGACAAGATGGAACAATCTAGTGTAAAATCAAATACAACTGCGAAATCTAGTACATCGGTAAATACTATGTCTGGCAATAAAATGGATGAATTAATAAGAATTAACAAACAAATGCTACAAGAATTACGTAGTATGTAAGGAATTTTAAATGAGTTGGAAAAGATACTTTCAAGAATACACACCTAAAGACACATCAGGACAGTCTAGTCCTGTTCCAGGCACCGGTGCAGGTCCTGCACGTACTAACTATTCAAGTTATTTGCCAGATGTGTATACAGGTCACCCAAATCGTATTGAACGTTATGGTCAATATGAAACAATGGATATGGATTCGGAAGTAAATGCCGCTCTTGATATCCTTGCAGAATTTTGTTCACAGAAAAATGCAGAAAACAAAACACCATTTACAATTACATATAAAAAGCAAGGTACTAGCACAGAAACAAAAGTTTTAAAACAGTATTTGCAACAATGGTGCGACCTAAACAGGTTTGAAAGACGTATTTTTAAAATTGTGCGTAACGTATTCAAATACGGTGATGCATTTTTTGTAAGAGATCCTGAAACATTTAAGTGGATGCATGTTGATCCATCTAAGATGGACAAGATTATTGTTAATGAAAGTGAAGGCAAAGAGCCAGAACAGTATGTTGTAAGAGATATTAATCCTAACTTTCAAAATTTATCAGTAACACAGATTGATTCTAGAAGTTCTTCTTCACAAAGTGAGTATACAACAAGTGGCGGAGCACTAGGACGTGGTTATGTTGGCGGTGTAAACAGTGCAACCGGTACACGTTTTGAAAACAATCTAAATCAATATGCAATTGATGCCGCACATTTTGTACATTTAAGTTTAAGTGAAGGCCTAGACAGAAACTTTCCATTTGGTAATTCACTGTTAGAGTCAGTTTTTAAAGTTTACAAACAAAAAGAATTATTAGAAGATGCGATTATTATCTACCGTGTGCAAAGAGCACCAGAGCGTAGAGTATTTTATATTGATGTAGGTAATATGCCTACCCACCTTGCTATGGGATTTGTTGAAAGAGTTAAAAACGAAATTCATCAAAGACGTATTCCAAGTTCAACAGGCGGCGGAACTAATGTTATTGATGCTAGTTTTAATCCATTATCAATTAATGAAGATTACTTTTTCCCACAAACAGCAGAAGGACGTGGATCTAAAGTTGAAACGTTACCAGGCGGTACTAATTTAGGTGAAATTGATGATTTGAAATTCTTTACTAACAAGTTATTCCGTGGTTTACGTATTCCAAGTTCATACTTGCCAACAGGTGCAGATGATTCAGCCGCACAATATAATGATGGTAGAGTTGGCACAGCATATATTCAGGAACTAAGATTCAACAAATATTGTGAAAGATTACAAAGTCTTGTAGCACACGTATTTGATAAAGAGTTTAAAATGTATCTAAACGCCAAAGGCGTAAACATTGACAACGATTTATTTGATCTAATGTTTCAACCACCACAAAACTTTGCCGCTTATAGACAAAGTGAAATGGATAATGCTCGTGTTAACACATTTGCTTCCTTACAAGAAATTCCATATATGAGTAAACGCTTTGCACTTAAACGTTTCTTAGGACTAAGTCCAGAAGAAATGGCAGAAAACGAAACTATGTGGCGTGAAGAAAATACAGATGATAACATTTCTAATCCAGCCGCAGGTGTTGAGATGCGTGGAGCAGGTGTAACACCTGGAGGAATGCAAAGTGATCTAGACAATCTTGGTGATGCAACACCAGATGCAGATGCACCACCGCCAGCAGAAGAAGGCGGAAACACTACACCAGCAGGTGGCGGCGGCGGAGGAGCAACACCTACTCCTGGCGCAGGTGGTGGCGGTGACACAGGATTATAAGGTAAATAAAAACATGTTGTTAAAAGAATTCTTTTATTTTGATAAAGATGGAAATAGTTTCGGTCAAGACAATCGTTATGACGCTGAAAGAGATATTTCTGTGGTTAAACAGGATGATACTAGAAAAACTAGATTAACTCTTAGTCAAATTAATACTATTCGCAAAACAGCAGAGGCTAGAGAATTAGAACAAGCCAAAGACCTAGAGTTTGTAAAAACTATGTACGGTCAACCACCAGCGGACCAGGCTGGAACACTTTAATAAATTATTTCCGTAAATAAAAACATGCGTAGAGTTGGGTATGTATTAGGTAACGGAACCTCTAGAAAGAAGTTCGACCTTAACAAATTAAAAGATAAAGAAATAGTTTATGCCTGTAATGCAGTGTATAGAGAGTTTCTTCCCAATAAACTTATCGCTGTAGATCCTAAAATGGTTCATGAAATAGTTGCCTCAAGGGCACACTTTGAAACAGAAGTATGGACCAACTATAATAAAGCATACGATGAATACGTCGGATTAAACTACTTTAGTCCAAGCAAAGGATGGAGTAGTGGACCTACTGCACTGCTTAGAGCCTGTTTAGATGGCTGTCAAACCATCTATATTTTAGGGTTTGACTATGTAGGATTGCAGGGCGGACGTAAAGTAAACAACATATATGCAGGCACACCTAACTATAAACAGGCACACGAACCAGCAACCTACTATGGAAACTGGCTAAGACAAACAGAAACCATACTTAGAGACCACTCAGACCGCGAATTTATACGTGTTGTAGGCAAAAAAGACTACAATCCTAACAATTTTAATAACTTTAATAACTATAAAACCATCAGTTATAAAGAGTTTGAGGAGTATCTTGATAAGTAAAGATATAAAAAACCGCGATTTTACCACCATTTGGACCGGTAAAACTGGTTTTTTTGTAAATATATTATGACAGCCTTGCCAATTAACAAAATGAAGGAGAAATAAGATGTCTGACAATACAAAGTTTGAACAATTATTAGACCTTCTCGTAAACGAAGAAAAGGATAAAGCAGAATCTTTATTCCACGATATCGTTGTTGAGAAGTCAAAAGAGATTTATCAAGGATTAATTGAATCTGATGAATCAGAAAAAGAAGATGAAGTTGAAGAAACTTCAGAAAAAGATGAAGATGCTGTAGAAGAAGCAACTGATACAGAAGAAGAAAAAACAGATGAGTCATTTGATGACGAGTCAGTAGAAGAAGTTGGTGGCGATGCCGCTGACGATATGGTTTCAGATGTTGAAGCACCAGACGCTGAAGGCGATATGGACTTTGACGGAGACGGCGAAATGGACGATCATGAAGATTCACATGATGACATTGAAGACCGTGTTGTTGACCTAGAAGATGCTTTAGACGAACTAAAAGCAGAGTTTGAAGAAATGATGGGCGACAAAGAAGGCGGAGAGGGCGAAGAAGAAATGCCTGCCGCTGATGAAGAAGAATCAGAAGAAGCCGAAGAAGAAGCAATCCAATCACCGTTTGAAGCAACAGAAGAAGACGGTGAAGAAGTTGAAGAAGGTGCAAAAAGAGAAAAATCCGTTGGCGAGACTATGAGAGAATATGTCGAAAAAGTCTCTGCACCTAATAATTCAGAAGGCGCTGATAACACTGCGAGTCCAGTAGCATCGAAAGGTGGCAAAGACTCAGGTGCTGATGGTAAAAACATTGCACAAAGCGGTGAAGAAAAGGGCGGTAGTGCCGTTAAAGCCAAGGACATGGGAAAATCTTTCGAGAATGAACCAGGTTCAAAAGCAGGCGACACTTTTAAGAAAGCATCTGCACCAAAGAGTGCTGAATAATTGTTAAGGAGAAAGCCAAATGGCTTACTTACGTGAGAATTTGACATTTGACCAAGCACAGGTCACCCTAGAGTCTAAAGGAGAAGGAGATTCCAAGGATCTTTATCTCAAAGGCATCTGTATTCAGGGTGGTGTCAAAAACGCTAATCAGCGTGTTTACCCTGTTTCCGAAATAGGCAACGCTGTTAAGACTCTAAAAGATCAAATTCATGGCGGTTATTCTGTACTAGGTGAAGTAGATCACCCAGATGATTTGAAAGTAAACTTGGACCGTGTATCGCATATGATTACTGATATGTGGATGGACGGACCGAACGGATTTGGCAAGATGAAAATCTTGCCGACTCCAATGGGTAATCTAGTTAAAACAATGCTGGAAAGCGGAGTTAAACTAGGAGTATCCAGTAGGGGTAGTGGAAATGTTAGCGAATCCAATGGTGAAGTTAGCGATTTCGAAATTATCACGGTTGACGTGGTAGCACAACCTAGTGCCCCGGGTGCATATCCAACACCAATCTATGAACATTTTATGAATACAAAAGGTGGTTATAGTGCGTTAAGGACTGCGTCAGAGGTACAACAAGATGCTAGAGCACAAAAGCATCTTAAGGAAGCAATGCTAAGAGTCATAAAAGGCTTAAAGTAACAATAGGAGAAACACGATGAGTGATGTTTTTAATAAACTTTTTGAAACAGGTATTATCAGTGAAGAGGTCAAAGACCAAATTACTGGTGCTTGGGACGAAAAGATTAAAGAACACCGTGATAGTGTGACTGCTGAACTCCGTGAAGAATTTGCGAATCGCTACGAACATGACAAACAAAACATGGTCGAAGCAATTGATCGCATGGTCTCCGAGCGTTTGGAATCAGAAGTTGCTGAATTTGCTGAAGATAAGAAATCACTTGCAGAAGCAAGGGTTGAATATAAGAAGAAAGTCAGTGAGCATTCTGAGAAATTGCAAGAGTTTATGCTCAAGCAATTAACCAAAGAAATTGCAGAGTTGAATGAGGACCGTCAAAAAGTCACTGAAAACTTTGCTAAACTTGAAGACTTTGTCGTGAAAGCACTCGCAAAAGAAATCAACGAGTTTGCAGAAGACAAAAAAGATCTTGCAGAAACCAAGGTTAAACTTGTAAAAGAAGCAAAATCAAAATTCAATGAACTTAGATCTAAGTTTGTTGAAAAATCCGCTAAAGTGGTTGAGTCTGCTGTTAATGAAAAATTAGCAACAGAAATCAAACAACTCAAAGAAGATATCACGGCTTCAAGAGAAAACTACTTTGGTAGAAAAATATTCGAAGCATTTGCTAACGAGTATGGTTCTTCTTACTTAAACGAAAAATCAGAAACTTCTAAGTTGATGAAAATCGTTGCTGAGAAAGAAGAAGCATTAGCAGAGGCTAAGAAACAAGTCACAGAGAAGGCTACACTTGTTGAGTCTAAGGAAGCAGAAATTGCTAAAGCCAAAGACGAAGCAGAGAGAGTTGCAGTGATGAACGAGTTGCTATCTCCATTAGGCACAGACAAAAAAGAAATAATGTCTGAATTACTGGAGTCAGTGCAAACGAACAAGTTGCACTCAGCATTTGAGAAGTATCTACCAGCAGTAATGGAAGATAAGGCTCCAAGAGTAAAAAAGGCATTAAATGAAGGCGTAGAAGTAACAGGCAACAAAGAACACACAATTAAGGAAGATACTGATTCAAACTTAATTGAACTCCGCAGATTAGCGGGATTAAACTAAAAAGGAGAGACAAAAAATGTCAGATAATATCAACAACAACTGGCAGGAAACCAAAGAAGCACTTTTAGAAGGCCTAAATGGTTCGAAAAAAGGTGTAATGGACGTCACTCTCGAGAACACTCGTAAGTATCTCGCTGAGGCGGCATCTTCTGGGGCAACTTCCGCAGGGAACGTAGCAACTCTTAACAGAGTTATCCTTCCAGTAATTAGACGTGTAATGCCAACTACAATCGCAAATGAGATTGTTGGTGTTCAACCAATGACTGGACCTGTAGCACAGATCCATACATTACGTGTCCGTTATGCAGACACAGCAGACACAGCAACAGCGGGTGAAGAAGCACTTTCTCCATTCAAAATTGCTGAAGGTTATTCAGGTAACGCATCTACTAATGGCGCAGACGCAACTGCAACGTTAGAAGGTACACCTGGTAACAAGTTGTCAATTCAAATCTTAAAACAAGCAGTAGAAGCGAAAACTCGTAAACTATCTGCACGTTGGACATTTGAAGCGGCACAAGATGCACAAGCACAACAAGGCATCGACGTAGAGGCTGAAATTATGGCGGCTTTAGCACAAGAAATTACTGCTGAAATCGACCAAGAGATCATCCAATCACTTCGTTCATTAGCATCAGTTGAAGAAACTTACAACCAAGCAGGTGTAAGTGGTACAGCAACTTTCGTTGGTGACGAACATGCGGCGTTAGCAGTTCTAATTAACAGAACTTCTAACAAGATCGCTCAGCGTACACGTAGAGGCGCAGGTAACTTTGCAGTGGTTTCAAACCAAGCATTAACTATCCTACAGTCTGCTACAACTTCAGCGTTCGCAAGAACTACAGAAGGTACATTTGAAGGACCAACAAATACTAAATTTGTAGGAACTTTAAACAACTCTATGAGAGTTTACGTTGACGCTTATCTTGCTGATTCAGGTCAAGATGACAACCAAGTGTTAGTTGGTTACAAAGGCTCATCAGAAGCAGATGCGGCGGCATTCTATTGCCCATACATTCCGCTAATGTCTTCAGGTGTTGTACTAGATCCAGCAACATTTGAACCAGTTGTTTCTTTCATGACACGTTACGGTTATGTAGAATTAACAAACACTGCATCTTCACTTGGTAACGCGGCTGACTACTTAGGCAGAGTATCAATTACTTCTGCTAACGTATCATTCTCGTAATCCATAGAAGATAACGTAATCCAAATAGGGCGGCTTAGGTCGCCCTATTTTTTTGGCTTAAATACAGTTATGAAAGAATTAGAAACATCACTGGATTGGCAAGCCATTGAACAAGAACTCAGAGAGATGGGAAAAACTGCTCCTGAGTTTAGATTTAATATTATAAAATTTTGTTCATCAATACAAAGCGAAGTACGAAAACTTTCAGATATTGAAATAGATATTAGAAGAAGACCAAGCGATAGTTTATTAGTAAAGCATAAAGATCAATCTAAAAAGATCAATGATGCAATAAAATTGTTCTCACAAACACACTTATTACACCTGTTTAGCAGGGTTGACTAAATACATTGTCAGATATGTTCCATTCGAAGTAATGGACTTATGCAGTACTAAACCCACTGCGTACCGGCTAGAACCCGGATCGGACTTCTAAAAAAGGAGAAAACAAATGGGTAGACCACTTAATAAAAGATACTTCGGCGAACCTACTGCGGGTGGAAATGAAATCAAAGTTGATTTTCACAACGGTACAAGTGTAGTTGAAGGACACATTGTAAGACAAAAAGGTAGCAAGAAGTTTGTAGTATCAGAAATTGGTGCTTCAGACACCGAATATACTTGCACATTAACAACTGGTAAACTAATGTCAGCACTAGCGGCTGGTGAAATGGGTATCACGTTTAAAATGGACGATGCAGAAACTTACCAAGTTTCTAAAATTTCAGGTCGTAAAGCAACACTAGTTGCTCCAGATGCTACAGGTACTAACGCATATGACGGAAAGTCAGTGCCATGGAACTTTAACACATCTGTTGTAGACGGTGCGGCACAAGTTGAAGAGGCTGGTGACGACGATGTTGCTGGCGTTGATGACGACGATTTCGTTAACGCATAATCGTAGTTTTACTAAACTTGAGAAGAGGGCAAATTTACTTTGCCCTTTTCTTTTGACTAAATAATAGCATACGATAGGATCCTAATGCATGGCAACTGATATTTTAAAATTAACCGGTGATTACAAGATTGTAACTGCTAGTGGTGGCGAAGTTACCCTTAATACAGGTACGAGAAGAGGAACTACTAGAGTTACAGGAAATTTAATTGTAGAAGGTACTACTACAACTGTTGACACTGAAGAACTTGCTATTGAAGATGCAATTATTACCCTTAATAAAAATGAAACAGGTAATGGTGTATCTCTAGGACAAAGTGGTATTGACATTGAAAGAGGTACTGCTGATAATGCTACTATACTTTGGGACGATACATTAAGTTATACTAGACCAAATGGCGGTACTGGCGAAGGTATTTTTACATTTAAAGTTGGATCAGGATTAGCCGCAATTAGAACTAATCATATCAGTACTACAGGCGATGATATTGTTTTCTTAGGAACTAATGCACCTAATGCTAAACTAAGTGTTAGAGGTACAACAAACTACGAAACTGGTTTACAAGATGACGATATTCCAAATGTAAGATATGTAAACCAAGCATTCCAAACAATTAACATTCCTCAAATTCAAGCAGATAATACTATCATGAAAGCAGAAGATACAGCAGAGGGTGATGCAGTATCAAGATTGCTTGGAAAAGTAGATAATGTTATTAGAGTTGATATTAGATCAGATATTATGACTTTTGGTAGTTTAGAATTTGATGATACTATTATTAGACCAACAAATACAAACGATGAACTAGTTTTACAAGCAAATGGATCAGGTGAAGTAGTAATTGATGAAATATTAAGTTTGCCTACAGTAAGCACAACACCTTCAGGTACTGATGGGCGTTTAAAAGTATATAAAGATTCAGAAGGGTTCGGCGGAACTGGTCTCTTTTTTGTAAATAACACTACTAACGGAGAGATAACTAGCAAAAGAAAAGCCATGCTCATGAGCATGATATTTTAGGATAAAGATATGGCAATAACAAATAGTTTTATAGATGCAACACTTACAACTGTGTACACTTCATCAGGTGAGAATGCTGTAACAAGCATGATTTTCTGTAACTACGCAGATGCGGATAATATTCCTGGTGATAATATCTTGACTGATGCTGATACGTTTCTTGATTTACATATTGTAAGATCAGGTGAAAGTGCAACAGATGTAAACAAAATCTTACATCAATTAAAAATTCCTGCAGGAGAAACTTTTATTATGGATACTGAAAAGTTTGTTCTTGAAACTGGAGATAAAGTTATTGCACAGACTACGTCACCAGCAACTATTTCAGTTACGATTTCAACAATAGCGGTGTAATAATATGCGTTTTGTAAAACAACAACAGATTAACAGAAAAATGATAGTCGACAAATCAGTGTTTGTTGACATTGACGGGTCAGTAAGTTTCCAAGGTGCTGTTGGTGGATTGCAATTAGGTACAGGTGATACAAGCCAACGTAGTGGTGCGCCTGTTAACGGAACTATTCGTTATAATAATCAAATAAATGAAATTGAAGCATACATTAACAATGCATGGGAAACCATTAGATCAGATCGTCCTGGTAACATTGTTGTACAAAACTTAGGTACAGGTGATGCTTCTGAAACACAGTTTGGTACATTAGAACCTAAACCAGCCGCGGCTGAGAATGTACTTGTACTTGTTGAAAACGTTGTGCAGATTGCAGGTGTAAACTACACAATGACAGTAGACAACAACGGAGACAAATATATTAAATTTGATTCTCCAGTTCCTTTAGGCAAAGACGTCACCGTTATACACGGCTTCGACGGTAGCATTGTAGGTTAATTTTTAACTACTAACTTACGGTTTTTCCAATTAAGACTAAATACTATTAATGCAGACTTGACCGTTTAGGTTTGCAGGACAAACAGTGGTTAACCCGCTATGTAAGGTGGTTAGAGGCACAGGATGCCCGGTTTATAGGAGAACACAATGGCCGTCGGTCGTATTTCGGGTCCGTTGTTAAAGGCAAACCTACTTCGTAATGGAGTGGATTTAGCATTTGAAACGGATTTATTATATTTGGATGTTAACAATGGTCGCATTGGCGTAAAGAAGACCAATCCTTCCTATGAACTAGATGTAAACGGTACAGTACAAACAACAGACTGGATTGCTACAAATTCAGCAACAACAGGTAATTTAACTTTTCAAGGAAACACAATCAGCAGTACACTAGGTACTATTGAATTGACACCTAGTGGTGGTGATCCTGTAATTTATCATTCAAGAATTCAAGTCGATTCATTAGAAATGAACGACAACACTATTAGCACAATAGATTCAAATGCATCAATTGAACTTGCTCCTAACGGTACAGGTACTATCGAACTATTAGGAAACACAAACGTCACAGGAAACTTATATGCGACTGGCAATATTACTGCTGGCGGAAATATTAATTTAGGTGATGCTGATACTGACACTGTTAATTTCAAAGCAGATGTTGTTTCAAATATTATTCCAGACGTTGATCAAATTTACACACTAGGTACTCCTAGCAAACGTTGGAAAACACTAAACTCTAGACAAGCAAACATTGACAATATTCAAATTACTGATAGTTTGATCGAAACTATTGACAGTAATGCAGATTTAACTATTCGTGCAAACGGAACAGGTAAAGTAAGAATTGAAAACTTGCTTTTGAATGAAGCAGGAAATACATATCATGTTACTACTAACGGTGATGACACAGAAGAAGGTACTAGTGTCGACAATGCTTTTGCTACAATAAAACATGCTCTAAGTGTTGCTACATCAGGCGACAATATTAAAATTAGTGCAGGAACATACACTGAAGCATTTCCACTAGTGGTACCAGCGGGTGTTACTGTAGGTGGTGAAGGACTAAGAGCAACAGTTATAAAACCTACAGCAGGAACAAATAATAAAGACTGTTTTCATTTAAACAGTGGCACAACAGTACAACATATTTCGATTAAAGATATGTTTTACGATTCGGTAAATGATACAGGATATGCTTTTGCTTTTAATCCTGCAGGTGTTACGGTTCCATTACAATCTCCATACATTATTAATTGTACGGTTTTAAACAAAGGTACTGTAACGAGTGCTAGTGATCCATATGGGTTTGATTCAGGTAACGCAGGACGCGGTGCTAAAATTGATGGCAGTTTAGTTACTACAAGTTCAATCGAAGCGGCAATGTTGTTTAATGATTCTACTTTCTTTGTACCAAACTCAGTTGGTTTATATATGACTAACGGTGCAAGATGTGAATGGTTAAACAGTTTCATTTACTTTGCTGACAAAGGTATTATTGGTGAATCAGGTACTGCTGGTAGAGGCGGCGACGGAAAAACTATTGTTGATCTTACAAACCAAGTAGGTACATTCAATGTTGCTGACACAGTAACATTAACATCTGAAGATGGCTCTACAGTACTTGCACAAGGAACTATTGAAGCAAAAGAAATAGTTGATGGTAGATTAAGATTAACATTTGATGGCAAAACTACAGGTTGGGTAACCAATCTTGATAGAGAATCAAAAACAATTTCACTTTCAGGTAACAGTCAATTAAGTACAGCACAAAAGAAATTTGGTACAGCAAGTTTATACCTAGATGGTACTGGTGATTATGCAAGTATTTCAAGTACTAAAGACTTTGGGTTTGGTGATGGAAACTTTACAGTTGAAGGATTTTTTAGATTTGACGATGTAACAGGTACAAAATATCTGTTTGATATGAGAGATGATTCAAGCACAACTGCAATAGCAGTTTATGCCGATGGAGCCAATGTAAAAGTTTCTGTTGCAGGTAGCGACATTATTACAGGTACAGATACACTATTAGCAAATACATTTTATCATATTGCTGTTGCAAGATCAAATGACGGAACAAAATTATTCATTAACGGATCTCAAGACGGGTCAACATATTCAGACTCCAACAACTACGGTACATCAAAACCGTTCTACATTGGCGGAGAATATGATAACACAAACTTGTTTAAAGGATACATTGATGAAGTAAGAGTAACAAATGGTTTACCAAGATACTTAGGATCATACACAACACCAACAGCAGAGTTTGTTGGAGATCCTACGACAGTATTTTTAACACACTTTAACGGAACAAATGCAAGTACAACTGTTACTGAAGATGTTGAAGTTGCATTAGACATTGAAAGTTCAAGTGGCGGTACTGCAACAGGTATTGCATTTATTGATCTAAAACAATTTGGTGCTGAATTGAGAGCAATTGGTTCAGCAAACGTTTATGGTAACCAGGGTGTTGTTGCAGACGGCGACGGAGTTTTACTAAGACTTATTAATCATAACTTTGGATATATGGGTGTAGGTAAAGCACTTGAAAATGATGTATCAAAAGTTATACAAGCAAACGAAATTACACAAACCAACAATGGTAAAGTACTGTTTAGTTCAATTGACCAAAGCGGTGACTTTAGGGTTGGTAATGCATTTACAGTTGATCAAGAAACAGGTAACGTAACATTTGAAGCACAGAGTTTTGATATTAGTTCATTAAGTGGACTTACATTTACAGATGGCGGCAGTACTACTATTGTAGATCCTAGTAGATTAGAAACAGGCAATATTAGAATTAGTGGTAACCAAATTATTACAACAACAGGAGATTTAACTCTTAATCCAGATGGTGGAAACAATGTTGTAATTGATGGTAACTTAGATATTACTGGCGGATTTATTCAACTACGTGATGCTGATGGTGATACTAAAGTAACTGTTGAAAGCGACTTTGGCGCTGACGAAGATACAATTAATTTCCAAGTTGCAGGAGCAACCATTGCTTATGTTGATGCTGATGGATTGCAAACTACTTCATTTATATCAGACGAAGTTAAATTAATTAACAACTCTGTACAAACATTTAGAAATGATACAAACTTAGAAATTTTTGCTGACGGTGCTGGCTATGTTGACTTTAACAGTGACGATGCTATTAAATTACCGTCTGGTACAACTGCACAAAGACCAGCAACACCTGTAAATGGTATGTTCAGATATAATACAAGTTCAAATGTTTTTGAATTGTATGCTAACGGCTTCTGGAACGCTGTTGGTGGTAGTGTTAGTGGTGTTGTTGACCAAGATTTGGACACATATATTACTGCTGAATTATCACAAGGTAATGACGATGACACATTTAGATTTTACAATGCAAGTACGTTATCAGCAGATTTAAATTCTACTAGATTTAATGTTGATACAATACATGCAAATACCATTAGTACAGAGGCTGTAGATGCAGATCTTACCCTTGCTCCAAACGGCACAGGTAAGGTAATAGTTGGTGATATTGAGATTGATCAAATCACAAATACGATAACTAATACTGTAGCAGATAGTGTTTCGAGTTTTAGTAGTACTAATGAAGGTTATTGGGACTTTACTGGTACAAACGGATTTAAAGTTCCGGTTGGTGACAACAATGATAGACCACAAACAAATGTTGCTACAGGGTTATTAAGATATAATACTCAAGGTGGTAAATTAGAAATTTGGAATGGTGTTACTTGGTCGTCAGTAGTTGGATCAAGTGGTGGTATTACTTTTGCAGAAGCAGAAGATTTATCATTTATTAACGCATTATTATTTGGATAGGAAAACATGGCAAACTTATTAAAAACAGCAGTAATAGCAGACGTAGGAAAACTACCAATTGATGTTGCAACCGTGGCGGCGGGAAGAAAAATTATTGTAATTGGAATGACTATGACAAATAAAAAAGATTCAACAGTGCTTGGCAATGTATTTGTTAAGGATCCAGGAAGTGTTACTGCGTATTATGCAAAAGATATTCCACTTCCACCGAATGGTTCTGCAAGAATTGTTAATGGCGGTGAAAAATTAGTATTAGACCAAGATCACACGTTACAAGTATCATCAAGTTATCCTGATAGTGTAGATGTAATTGTAAGTTATGCGGAGCAATCTTAATAGGAGAATAAAATGGCTGATTATGTAGGAGCAAATGTAAACCAAGTTATAGACGGAATGGGAACACGTTATTTCTATGGTTTAAGAAAACAAGATGATGGATCAATATATCTTGCAACAGTTGATCAACTTAACCCTAATGACCAAATTGAAATTAACGTTCCAGGTGATATTACACAGAACTATAATGATTTTGACATTGGACAGGACTTTTTTGAAGGTAGAGATGTAAACCATGAAAAGGTTTATGAAAATCTAAAATACGAACAGTACAGATGGGACTACCAAAAAATTAATTATTATATCAACGAGGATGGTAACTTAGTCGCAAGAGTAAACGACCCATACGATTACAGTTAAATACAGGTGAAGTAAAAAATGGCACAATTTAAACTAGATAGATTTACATACAAATACAGAAATGATTGGACTTCTGGTGTGGCTTATGCACTAGATGATATTGTAACTGTAAATGGTAATGTTTATTATTGTACAAAAGCACACACATCTAACGAAGACTTTTACTTTGATTTCCTATACGATTTTACATATCCGGCTCCATACAGTGCTTCGGATAATATTAACGCGGCATTTGACTTTAGTGCTAATGTAGGTGGAGAAAATACTACTGTTGACGGCACTGGAATACAATTTCAAATTGTAAGACGTGGCGACAAATATTCAGTTACCTTAACAGATGGTGGTAGAAACTATGTATCCAAAGAGTATTTTAAAGTTCCAGGTGATCAATTAGGTGGTGTTAGAGGCGTTAATGATGCAATAGTAACTGTTGCAACAGTTGATAACGTTACACAAAACAATCTAGTTGTTCCGGGTGTAGTACAAAGTTTAACAGTAACAGGAACTGCGGCAATAACCAAGTGGGAATTGATGTCAGAAGGTTACAGTTGGAAAGGTGCTTGGCAACCTAGTACATCAGTAACTAAGCAAGATGAAAATGGCAATGACGTAATTACAATTACACCAAATTTATATTATATCAACGATCTAGTTGAGCGTGAAGGTAACATTTATAGATGTACACAAGGACACCAAGCACTAGTTGATGCTGATTTTGGTCTAAGTCAAAATTTACAATATTGGACACTGCATGTTTTTGGAAGCCATTGGGAAGGTAATTGGACAGGACTAAATGCATATCAAGTAGGTGATGTAGTAAGAGCCGGCGGCACTGTTTGGAGATGTACAACAGCACACACGAGTGGAACTAATGTTTCTGGTCTAGCAGGAGATCAAGGTAACTGGCAACAAGTTACTACATCAAATGACTGGTTGAATGAATGGCTACCGACACAGAATTACAGACCAAATGATGTTGTAAGATACGGTGGGTATCTATATCGTTGTAATTCGCAACACACTTCAACTAATAATTTTGAAAATGAATTAGACACTGAAGGCTGGTGGGATCTAGTTGTTCCTGGCATTGAATATAAAGGTACATGGACAGCACCAACTGCACACGCCGTTGACGGAGTAGCAAATACTACTAAGTGGAAATTAGGTGATCTAATTAGATACAGTCAAGAAGTTTATGTTTGTACACAAACACATACCGTAACAGGTACAGATGTAGAAGCAGATGATCCTTTATTCAAAGATTATACTTCAAACTGGCAACTGTATGTTGCTGGAATGGCTTATGAAGATCAATGGGACGAAACTGTAAACTATCAGCCAGGCGATATTGTTATGTACGGTGGTTACACATACTACTGTAAGACATTTAATTTTTCAGCAAACCCAAGCACAGAAATAAATGATTGGGAAATTTTAAGCGAATGGTACAACTTTAAAAATGACTGGAGTGAAATTACAGTATATAAAGTAGGTGATGTTGTACGTAACAATGGTTATTTGTATTGGGCAGTTACAGATAATACAGGTGAAAAACCAGATAGCGGCCAAGTTGATACTATTAAAGTTACTGTAGGTAATCCAGGATCCGGTAATAGATATTATTGGGACGGAAATTTACATCCTAATCAAACATTTATTAGAGGTAACACCTATGTATTTGATCAGTCTCACCCAACAAATGACGGTCATCCAATTTATCCAGCAGACGCAGAAAACGGTTTCTTAAACACAGCAGTCGGCGGTAATGAATTATTTACAGGTGTGCAGACAACCTATATTTTAGATGATCAAATAATTGATACACTAGAAAATTACAATGCAGGATTTAATGCGGCAACTGTTAGACAGGTACGTGTTAAGATTGAGCCAGATGCTCCTGCAACTTTTTACTTTGCATGTTATAATCATTTAAACATGAGCGGCAGTCAAATTATTTCAGTAGGTGGAAGCACTTATTGGGATTTATTAATGCCTGGTGTAAGTTTTAGAGGTCCATGGGACGATTTCAATGCAGATTCAAGTATTAACTTATATGAATTAGGTGATGTTGCTCTTTGGGCAGGAACTGCTTATCAGTGTATTAGAAGTCATAGATCAGATGCAACTGACAGCCGACCAGATGTAGATGCTAGAAAAGATATTCCTGTATATTGGAAAGTTTATGTACAAGGTATTAGAACGAACGTACTTGCAAGACCAGGTGATATCAAATCGTTTAGTGCAGATTCAAATATACGTATTCCAATTGGAGACTTAGGTACTGTACTTAAAGGTCTACCTCAAACAAATGCAGATTCAAGTTTAGGTCAAGGACCACAATGGCAATTACTAGGTGCTTCAACAAAAAATTACTATGTAAGTTTAAGTGGTGTTGATGCTACAGACAAAGGAGCGTCAAAAGAAAATCCTTTTAGAACTGTTAAGTATGCATTAGATTACATTCTTGCAGATGAAGCAAATAGAGCACCAGCAACTGTATTTGTTGCAACAGGTGAATACGAAGAACAGTTACCTTTAAAGATACCAAGCAATGTTGCTGTGGTAGGCGACGAACTGCGTTCAACAAGAATCAAACCAAGACCCGGTAAAGAAGGCGTGGATATGTTCCATGTACGTAACGGTTGTGGTATTAGAAACATGACACTATCAGGATTGGTAGGAACACTAGGATCACCAAATGAGTTTGGAACAAAACGACCAGTTGGTGGTGGACCGAGTTTTGTTAGTTTAGATCCTGGAACAGGACCAACCGACGAAACAGTTTGGGTAACAAACAAATCAACATACGTACAAAACGTATCTACATTTGGTACAGCCTGTGTGGGTATGAAAGTAGACGGCGGATTACATCAAGGCGGTAATAAATCTATTGTTGCAAACGACTTTACACAAGTTATCAGCGGCGGTATTGGTATGTGGATTGCTAACGGTGGCTTATCAGAACTTGTATCGGTGTTTACATACTATTGTCATATTGGTTATTTGAGTGAATCAGGTGGTAAGATTCGTGCTACAAACGGTAACAACTCTTATGGTGACTTTGGGTCTGTTGCAGAAGGTTACGATTTATTAGAAACCCCAATTACAGCAAGTGTAAACAACAGAGATAATGAAGCATCAGTAGCAAATGTTTTAACTGATTTAGATAATGAAATTTATTTCTTTGGTTACTCACATGCTGGTCAAAGTTACACAACAGCAGATATTGATGCTTTTTCAGGAACAGGTTCAAATCTAGAAGCAGAATTTAAAGAATTTAGAAATAAAGCACTATCGCAAGTTCGTGTGCTTGATCCAGGTGATTCAACAACTCCTGGAGGTAGAGGATTTAGTATTACTACAGGACAAGCACAAGGCGGAACTAGTTCTGGAATAATTACTTTAAGTGCTACAGATACTGTAGAAGATAGTAGTGGTGTATATGATGGCAAACGTATCTTTATTACACAAGGTAAAGGTAAAGGACAGTATGGTTATATTCAATCATATGATCCTTCTACAAAAATTGCATACGTACTAAGAGAAAGTGACGGATTACCTGGATGGGATCATTGGATTCCAGGAACACCGATTGAAGCAAATCTAGGCGATACAGCATTTTATCAAATTGAACCAAGGGTTGAATTTAATAAACCACCTTTTGCAACACAATCAATTAACGTTAACACACCATTAGATTATAGTAGTGTTGTATATGGTGGCGGAAGATATGTTGCTGTTGCACAAAGTAGTTTTGGATCACCAGGTACGCCACAATTTATTTACAGTACAGACGGAACTTCGTGGAGTTCAGGAAATATTGATGGACAGAATCTACCACAAAATTCAGGAACATGGTCATGGCAGGACATCGACTACGGCGGCGGCAAATTTGTTGCTGTTGCTAGAGAAGGTATTGTTGCAGTATCCAGTGATGGCGAAAACTGGACTTGTTATGAAGTAACAAATGACAGTTCTACAGTTACAACAAGGCACATTGCATACGGTGATAACCCAACTATTGAACAAACATTTAAAGTTACAGTTTCTGTGCCAGGCGATAATCCACTTTACCACTTTGATAGTGCTGTTAATACTGCACCAGATATTTCTGTTGTTGAAGGTAACACATATACTTTCCAACAAAATGACACTTCAAACACAGGTTGTCCGATATATTTCAGTACAACACCTGAAGGAATAAACGGTGGCGGCAGTGCATTTACAGAAGGCGTAAAATATTTCTTAAACAATGTTCAAGTTTCAGACTTACAAGCCTATGCCGCTGGTTTTAATACAGCAAACACTAGAAAAGTTACTTGGACAGTGCCAAATTCATTGGTAGGAACAAATTTATATTATGTAAACTACAACAGCACAGGATCAGGTGTACAAACAGATAGTTCATATGCTGTTGTTAGAGTTGACGGACGTAGTGAATGGCTAGTTACAGCAGACGGTTCTCCAGAATATTTTCAAAGTTTAGATGGAGGTAATACATGGACACTGGGTAATTTACCTTCGTATCAATCATATGACGGTGGTGTTAAAGCAATGGCATATGGTGCTGGTAAATTTGTTGCAGTATCCGGCGACTGGGATTCAAGTAAACAGAGAATTTATACTAAAACTCCTGGTAACACTGATTGGCTAGAAAATTTTGAACAAACTACAAACATGTCTAACATGACTAGTTTAGAATTCGGTAACAATATTTTTATTGGTACTGTTGCAGGAAGTGACAGTGTATGGATAAATCCAAAAGCCGGCAACGGAGCATTCTATGAACAAACTAATGTATTACCTACAACAGGTAATTGGACAGTAGGTTATGGTCAAGGTGTTTATGTAGCATTTAAACCAAACACTAATGAATTTGCAATAAGTGAAAATGGTATAGTATGGGAAGCAAAAACATTACCAACAAGTGCTAACTGGACAACAATTGGTATTGGTACTCCTAATAATTCTTGTAAATTTGTATTACTAGGTAGTGGTAATCCTTTACAAGGTAGTGGCGAAGTAAATGCTGTTGTGGTTCAAGCAGGACGTAGACCATTTGCTAGAATGTTTGTAAGAAATACAAGAGCAAGTGAATTTTGGATTTATGATCCAGGTTCAGGATACGAACAGGATCTTGCAAACTCAGTAAACAATGCTGTAATTACATTTGGCAGAAATACTGCCGATGATGCAGATGTTTATACAATTGACGGTGTAGAAAATCCTGCACTTACTTTAACTGAAGGTAGAAAATACGTTTATGATCTAAGCGACACATCATTAACAAACTATGGCGGCGCAGTTGTAGAAGGCGAAGTAGAAGACAATCCACATCCGTTCTTGTTCTATAGTGATGCGGCAAAAACAACAGTGTATGAAGACAATGTAATTTATAGATTAGGATCAACAATAGTTTCAAGAGCAACTTATCTTGCAGACTTCGCGGCCACTTTAACACGCTCAATTGAAATTGAAATTCAGTATGATGCTCCAAGCACATTGTACTATGGAAGTTCAGAAGATGCCGGCGTACAAACAATTACTATTGAAGAAACAGACGATCTAAGTATGACAGTGAGTGATCCATTAGCGACAGCAGATCCTTATGTTAAACTAAGAATTGCTAATGGTGTTTTACCTCAACCATCATTTAGAAACAGAGGTACTAAATTTAGAAGTGCAACAGCAAGTGTTACAGGTGATGGATTTGCTGATTCTTTCCAAATTGGTAACAAAATCAAAGTAACAGACTTAACTAGAGAACCTGGACCAGGTGCTAACTTACAGGTTACAGGAATTGATGGTGTAATTTATCTAGTAACTAAAGTAACAAATATTACTGGAACAGAACCAAATCTTTCTGCAACAATACAAATTAGTCCAACAATGGGAGTTGATGAATCACCAACACATGATACTTCAATTACTATTCGTGAATCATACAGTCAGGTACGTTTAACATTCCATGACTTCCTAGATATTGGTACTGGTAATAAAAATTCAACACGTTATCCTTTAAGATACCTAGAAGGTTACACTGATGCTGATGCTAATACTGTAAAACAAAATCAAGAAACAGACTTCAGTGATGGTGGTAGAGTGTTCTACTCAAGTACAGACCAAGATGGTAACTTTAGGGTGGGTGAACTATTTGAAGTTGAGCAGGCATCGGGTATTATTACTATTAATGCTGATCAGTTTGACTTATCAGGATTAACAGAATTATCATTAGGTGGAGTAACACTTGGTGGTACAGGTGCTGTTATTAGAGAATTTAGTATTGACCCACTGTTTACTGCAAACAGTGATAGCATTGTTCCAACACAAAAAGCAGTAGCGGCATACGTTAAATCACGTATTACTGGTGGTGGTTCTAGTGTTAATGTTAACAAAGTAACTGCTGGTGTTATTACATCGGGTGATAGCGGACAAGGACTTGAAACAACTGATGGTAGTACAATACAAATGAAAGCAAAAGTATCATTTGAAGGCGGAGTAGGCGGGGATATGGCGGCTAGAGCGTTCTTTGCATTTGGTACAGATGTTGCTATATCAGACGATTTTGGCGGTACAGACGAAGGTGGAGGAGACTATCAAGATGGCTTTGGCGGATAATATAATAAATAACTACAATATCGGAGCAAAACATGGCTGAATTTCTATTAGGAAGAATTAAATTTGTCTGGAAAGGTAACTGGACTACTGGTACTGCATACGTTAAAGATGACGTTGTAAGGCACGGTGGTAAGGTATACATTTGTATTGCGGCACACACTGCGGATGCAGATTTTTACACTGATCTAGAAAATCAAACACCAAGATGGAACATCTTTGCAGACGGCCAAGAATGGAAGGGTGACTGGGCAATCAACACTGTTTACAAAGCAGGTGATGTTGTCAAATACGGTGGTTACTTATATATTGCAAACAACGGCCATACTTCAGCAGATACAATCACAAAAGGTTTAGAATTTAATCAAGGTGATTGGGATACATATTCAGAATTTTTTGATTACAAAAGTGACTGGGCAATTAGCACACGTTACAAAGTAAACGATATTGTAAAATACGGTGGTACAGTTTATGTTTGTACCGACGATCATACATCAGCATCAACTGCTACAAGCGACGATGATGGATTAGAATCAGACAACGACGGTAAAGCACTTACAATTGATTCGATTTCAAATGCAGATGCTAGTCGTTCACAAGGAACTTACAATAATATTATTCCTACAGGCGGTACTGGTACAGGATTAATTGTAAATGTTGTTGTTGACAACATTGGCGGACTTGCTATATCAATTACAGATAACGGTAGTGGTTATAGAGTAGGTGATACATTGAGTATTCCAGATGCAAGCCTAGGCGGTGGTGGCGCGGCAAACGTAAGTTTTGCTATTGCTTCTGTTGCAGATAGATGGAATATTTTTAGTGAAGGCTTTGAATGGAAAAACAACTGGCAAGTAAGCACAAGATATAAATTAAATGATCTAGTAAAATACGGCGGACAAATTTACGTTTGTATTCAAGGACATAAATCCTCTGTTGATTTAGCAGGCGGGTTAGAAGAAGATCAAGCAAAATGGCAACACTTCCACAAAGGTATTGAATATAGACAAACCTGGCAAACAGGTGTAAGATATAGAGTAAATGACATTGTAAAATATGGTGCAAATATTTGGATTTGTACAGGCGCTCATACAGCGACAAATAGTTTTGCAACAGACGAATCAAACTGGTCAATCTTTGTACCAGGTTTAGAATACGAAGATAATTGGAATAACGGAACAGTATATCAACCTGGTGACATTGTAACTTACGGTGGCTATTCTTATATAGCATTAACCAATCACAGTGGTCGCCCGCCATACGCAAATGCATCAGATTGGAAACTGTACTTAAAAGGATATAACTTTAGAGGCGACTATGCAGATGATTCGACCCTACAAGACTATCTAGTAGGCGATGTTGTTAGACTAGGTGGATACACTTATATGTGTATTCAAGATCATCAAGGTGTTGCAAAAAATCCTGCAAGTGAAACTACTTTCTGGACAAGACTAAATGAAGGTTTTGCTTGGAAAGGTGACTGGACAAACATTACAGATTATGTATTAGGTGATGTTGTATACTATGGCGTAAACTCATACGTAGTAATTCAAGCACACCAATCAAACCAAGCAATTGGTCAAAAGCGTCCTGACTTAGATGTTTCAGGTACCTACTATAAATTGTTAGCAGGTGGTGCTGAAGGTTCTAACTTAACAACAGACGGTGACATATTAATTTATAATGGTGCAGGTCCTGCACGTTTACCAATTGGTGAAGAAGGACAAATACTAACAGTTGACACAACTGGATTACCAGCATGGAAATACTGGGGTAGAACAGACCATGTTTATTATGTTGGTCCTGATGGTGTTGACGGGACATATCCAAGTTATGGTTCAACACTAGACAGACCATTTAAATCTGTAAGATATGCTTGTGACGCAATTGAAAAAGGTGTACTAAGACCTAACGCAACAAACTTATTAAAAGAAAATAGACAGTTTATTCAACGTGAAGCAGTTGAATGGGTTGACTATCAAATAGCAAATACCATTGCTCCATTTACTGGATCATTCAGTTACGATAAAGACAAGTGTTACCGTGATGTAGGTATTATGGTTGACGCTATTATCTGGGATTTATCACATGGTGGTAATACAGAATCAAGAAAAGCGGCGTTTGCTTACTTTACAAAAGCAGGCGTAAGTTATGTAGCAGGACAAGAAGATGAAACTGTTGCGGCACTTAACTATGCTAAAACTGTAATTGATGCAATTATTAGTAATTTAGATCCTGCAACAAATTATCAAACTGAAAACAGTTATACACCTGCTGTTACACAAAGAAAAAACAGCAAAGTTGAGGAAGCAGAAGCACAAAGTATTATTGATAGTCTAGTTGCAATAGTAACAGATGCTATCACAGCAGGAGCAGATACTAGTATTCCTGTAGAAGAACAAGTACAAAAAACAGTATTTGTTAAAACAGGTGAATATAAAGAAGTACTTCCAATTAGAGTACCGGCTAACACTGCTGTTGTTGGTGACGAACTACGTTCAACAAGAATTAAACCAAGCACAGCAGATGATTACACTCAAAGATCAGATGTAGAATATAGTGTAGCAGGTATTACAAGAGTAAAAGATCTATTAAGCAATATTATTATAGGTAGTGCGGTTACAAAAACTGGCACAAACACACAATCACAGGTACAAGCATTACCATACGGTTCAGCAACTGAAGGTACTGCGGCAGTAGCAAAACTACAACATGTTATTGATTATATCAATTACTATGCAGGCAATGACTCACAAGATTCAACTGCACCTACAATGACAACAGGGCAGACAACTGCAAGTGTTATTAGTGCAACTAAAGCAAATCCAGTTATAATCGAAACAAGTACAGCACATGGTCTATATGATAGAGCATTAGTAAACATTAAAAATATTAATGGTATGATCGAATTAAACGATCGAATGTATTATGTTGATGTATTAACAACAACTACTTTTGCACTTTACGAAGATTATAAAATGACAGTAGGTGTAGATGGAACAGGATACGAAGCATACACAAGCGGCGGTACTGCATACTGGAATGGTAACGTAAGAAGTTCAGATCAGAATGCACACAATGCGGCTAGACAGTTGTTATTAAACAAAGAATTTTTAGCAGAAGAAGCAACTGCTTATATTACAGCAACTTATCCAAGTTACACTTACAGTGTAGCAAGTTGTAAAGACGATGTAAGAGATTATATCGATGCTGTAATTTATGATTTAGTTTACGGCGGAACTTATGCTTCACACTTTGCGGCAAGATTTTATTCAAATGCTGTTGAAGGTTCAGTTACAGAAGATATGTTCTACTTGAGAAATGGTTGTGGATTACGTAACTGTTCACTAAATGGATTGACTGGCGTATTAGGAAGTGCAAATGCATATGGCACTAAACGTCCAACAGCAGGTGCATTTACATCACTAGATCCAGGTTGGGGTCCAGCAGATGATAGAACATGGATTATTAACAAATCACCTTACATTCAAAACGTATCAAACTTTGGTACTGCGGCAGTAGGTTGTAAAATTGATGGTGCATTACATGATAGCGGTAATGACTCAATTGTATCCAACGACTTTACACAAATTATTTCCGATGGTATTGGTGTATGGTGTACTAACTTAGGTAGAACAGAACTTGTTTCTGTGTTCTCATACTATGGACACATTGGTTACCTTGCAGAAAACGGCGGTAAGATTCGTGCTACAAACGGTAACTCATCTTACGGTACATTTGGTTGTGTTGCTGAAGGTGTTGATGCAACAGAAACAGTTATTGATGGTACAGTTAACAACAGATATTCAGAAGCATTAATTGGCGAAGTACTAACAGACCAAGAACAAGTATTGGTTATGTTCTTTGATAATGCTGGTATTAATTATGAAGATGTTACGTATACAGTATCAGGTGATGGTGCTGGCGTAAGTGTGCTAGGTGACGAATTTAGAGATCAAGCATTATTTGATGTAAGAATGCTTAACACAGACCAGGATGCAGACGGCACAGGAGACTTTGGCGGTGCTGATTACGGTTATGCAAATAATACTGCACAGTTCGGTGACACTACAAGCATAAGATTATCAAACACAGATACTGCAAACACAGGTGACTATGATGGTATGAGAATTATCATTACAAGTGGGTTGGGTGTTGGACAATACGCTTACCTTGGACAATTTAATGCAGGTAATAAAGATGCAACAGTATTTAGAGAATCAGATGATCAACCAGGTTGGGATCATTTTATTCCAGGTACTCCTATTTCGGAGTTAATGGACGGAACAACAAAATATGTTGTTGAACCTAGAGTTACTATTAGTGAACCACCATTCTCAAGCACACAACAAGATTATGGTGTAAGTTTACAAAGTAAACGAAATAACATTGCATATGGTAATGACAGATTTATTATTGCAGGGTACAATACTAACCAAACAATTTATTCACAAGATGGAGCAACTTGGCAAAGTGGCGGTGCATTACCTGCTACAGGTAAATGGACAGGTTTAAGTTATGGTGCCGGCGAAGATAGCACAATGACTTGGGTTGTTCTTAAAGAAGATTCAACAGATGCGGCATATTCAACAGATGACGGTGCTACTTGGACAAGTTCAACGTTGCCTTCAACTGTTACATGGTCTGCAAGTTTATACGCTAAAAACACTTATGTTGCTGTTGCTTCAGGCACAACCGAGGCGGCTTACAGTGCAGACGGTGTCACTTGGTTAGCAACTACATTACCAAGTTCACAAAACTGGAAGAAGATTATTTTTGGTAGAAACGAGTTTGTTGCAATCGGTGACGGTGCGGCTTTTGCACAATCACTAGATGGTATTACATGGAACTCAAAAGCATTTCCAGTATTTACTGATACAAATACAAAAGTAAAAGACATTGCATATGGTAATGGACGTTACTTAATGATTGGTGATAAAGGAACACAAGGGTTCTACAGTTTAGATGGTACTAACTGGGTAGAAACTATAATTGATACAACTGCTGATAGTTCAATCGGTGGCGGCGACGGATTGTTAGAATACGGACAAGGTGTATTCCTTTGGTTCTCTAGCAGAAACGGCCAAATTAAAAACGTTGATACAATTGGTATCGCAGATGCTTTAAGAACAGAAGGTACATATGAAATTGCAGATACAGACTACACAACAAGTGGTTCTGGACAAGGTGCAACATTTACTGTGGTAGTTGATGGTACAGGTGCCGCAACAGTTACAATAAAAACTGAAGGACAACTGTTTATTGATGATGAAGTAATTACTATTACAGATGCTAATTTAGGTGGCGGCGGTGCCGCAGACTTAACTTTCCAAGTTGACGGGGTTAGAGATACTTCACAATCATCAATTACAAAAGATGGCATATACTGGAAAGGTAAAACAAACGGTAAAACAAACGGTAACTATTCTGCACTAGCATTTGGTAACCCGGGGCGTAGACCAACATGGTTTGCAATACAAAGTGGTTCAGGAAACGGTGCATTAACAAGAGCCGGTGCTCAAGCATTTATAAGAGCAAGAGTAGCAACTGGTAAGATTCCAGGAATGAGAATTTTTGAACCAGGCTCAGGTTATAGTTCACCACCGAATATTACAATTACTGATCCTTCAAATACTATTGAAGCACCAGTACAATTAAGAATTGGTGACGGTGCACTAGGTAATCCAACATTTATTAATAGAGGTAGTGCATACGAAACTGCAAGTGCAACTGTAACAGGTGATGGTACTATTGACAAGTTCCAAAACGGTTCAAATATTTTCGTAGAGAATTTAAGTGAATCACCTAAAGCAGGTTCGAACGTAACATTTAGTAATTTACCAGGAAGTTATTTCAAACTGGTTGTTGTTAGAGAACTAAGCGGACCTAATGCACAAGGGAAATACAGTGCAAAACTTCAAGTATCTCCAGATATTCCTGTAGATACAGCACCTCCACATGCTGATTCTGTGGAAATGCGTATTAGATATTCTCAAGTACGTCTAACTGGTCATGACTTCCTAGATATTGGTACAGGTAATTTTGCTGATACTAACTATCCAGGAATTCCGGTAAACACTCCAGTACCAGCAAGTGAAACAGTTGTTGGTGGCGGCGGTAGGGTGTTCTTTACATCTACTGACCAAGATGGTAACTTTAGAGTAGGTGACTTGTTCAGTGTTGAACAGTCAACTGGTGTTGCAACACTAGATGCTGATGCATTTAACGTTGCTGGACTAAACGAACTTTCATTGGGTTCAGTTGAACTAGGTGGAACAGGTGCAGTTATTACAGAATTCAGTACTGACGGCACTTTTGCGGCAGATTCGGACAATATTGTACCAACACAGAAAGCAATTAGAACATTTATTAATGCTCAAATTGGTGGTGGTAACTCCGAATTGAACGTAAATATCTTGACAGCAGGTGTTATCGAAATTAAAGAAGATCAAATCGATACTACAACTGGTGTTGAGATCAAAGTCAAAGCCAAAATGAACTTTACAGGCGGCATTGACGGTGATGCAGTAGCATTACAAAGATTTTTATTAAGTTAACAAAGGAGAAATAAACAATGGCGACAGGAAGATTAGGTGCAAGTGATGTTACAGCGGGTGCAAATACCGTAGTATACACAGTTCCTGCCAGCACATACGCTGTTGTCACTGTATCTTTTTGTAATAGATCCAACACTGCCGCATCTTTAAGACTTGCGGTTGCATCGGCTGATACACCAACCAATGCTGAGTATGTGGAATATGACACAGAGATCATGGCAAAAGGGGTTCTAGAAAGAACAGGGTTAGTGCTAGATGCAGGCAAAAGAATAGTTGCTTATTCATCATCGGATGCGACATCCGTTGTTGTAATGGGTATTGAAACAGCGGCGTAATGGCTAAATATAATTAGAAAAAGGATATAACAATGGGAAGATATATTACTACAACTGGTACAAGTGGCGCAGTAATTACTGAACAAAGTTCCGCTTATAATGCTAAAGTCAATGATAGAGTTTTAGCAGATTCAAGTGGTGCCGCGTTTACAATTACTTTGCCAGCAAACGCTAGTCTAGTTAAAGGTGACACAATCCAGATCGTAGATGTTACAGGATCGTTTGGAACAAACAATGTTACACTTGCAAGAAATGGTTCAAAAGTTCAGAATTTAACTGAAGATTTAGTATTGAACATTAACAATGCTGTTGTAACAATTTTGTATTCAGGTCCAACATACGGATGGGTACTACTAAGTAGTTAATAAGTGTTGCAATTAATTTAGATAGGGGATATAAATGGCAAATTTAAAAAGTTTATTAGATAAAGCATTATCCGAGGATTTTGATCCAGATAATCCTTCAATGCCAAAGTACAAATATGATGATTGTACTATTGCATTTGCCACAACTTGTGGTATCACTCATGCTAGAGACGAATGTAAACATGAGTTTTGCTGGACCCCTGAACCAGACATCAATTTTTTAAGAATTGAAATGTGGGGCGGCGGAGGCGGCGGTGCCGGCGTATGCTGTTGTATGTGGGGATTTGGTGCTGGTGCTGGTGCGTATGCTAGATTAGATTGTATCGACGTTCGAACTTGTAAAACAGAATATAGAATTTGTATTGCTCCTCCTGCATGTTGTTCACCTAACAGAGATTGCGGATACAGAGGATGTAAAACTTACATTAACAATGGTTACCTAAGAAAATCAGACGGAACTACATGTGCTGGAAATTTCTGTGCTGAAGGTGGTCAACCAGGTGATGCAAAATGCTTTATGTTTGAATGTCTAGACAGTCAATGTGGTGCTGGAACAAACGGTTGTGGTACATTTATGGATCCACGTTACGATAGTTGCTGTGCTTGTTACTTTGACGCTGATTTCGGCTTCCCAGGAAAATTAGGCGGTATTCAAACACATCAAAAAGACAACTCCTCATGTTGGTATAAGCACTTAAACATTCTACCAGGTATGCTTGATGAGTGCGGATACAGATACGACTTTATTAGATTCTGTGCATACAACCACCATGGTTCATTTGCAGGTTGTGCAACTGGACGTGGTTTGATTGGTGCAGGTGATGATCACCATGCGGCACCAGGTAAAGGTGGATCATCGGCTTCGGCACTTGGTGGAAACTGCTACTGTGGTGGCCCAGGCGGACCTGGTTTTGTAAGGATTAACTTAACTTAGGAAGGAATGAAATGGCAAATCTAAGATCACTTATTGGTTCAGTTAGCGTAACAGACCTACAGCCTATTACTAAAAACTGTACTATGACATTCAGACCTTTCTGTACTTGTTATTGTAACAGTTCATTCGGCGACAACTGTATGTTGTACTGGTGTGTACCAAACGGCGTTAACTGTATGAAGGTAGAAGTATGGGGCGGTGGCGGCTCTGGCGGCGGCGCATGTGGATGTTCAGCAGGACCTCCAGGTGGTTCAGGTGCTTGGGCAGTAAAATGCTTAACAGCGGCGGCTGGCGACTTCTCCGTAGGTGACTGTTATGATCTATATCCAGGACCTGCAACTTGTTGTGCCCAATGTTGTTGTGGTATTTTAGGTTGTAAAGGTTGGGTTACAGGTAATGGTTTAACGAATTTTTGTGCAGACGGTGGTAATGCGGGACAGGCATGTTGTTTCGTTCACTGGGGTGCATTTAACTGTTTAGGTAATAACTGTGGATACTACTACACAGATAGAATGTGTTGTTTGTGTTGCAGATGTTACTACGGTGCAGACTTAGGGTCTCCAGGAAGACCTAGTGCTACATGGGCACAATGTACTTGTGGATCATGTTGGTGGAAAATTTTATATCACTATCCAGGTGGATTAAACAACCAAACAGGTGGATTTACAAGCACACAGAATAATGGTAATGCTTGTAACCAAGAATGGGCAAGATGTAATCCGGTTATTGGACAGTGGACAACAGGTAATACTACTGGTTGGACACCAGGATTAGGTGGACCAACTGCTACATCATGTGGTGACGGATGCTGTTATGGATTCCCAGGTACTGCTGGTATGGTAAGAATAACTTATAATGATTGTACAACGTAAGGGGTAAATATTAACATGGCAACACTGAGTTCATACGTAAGCGAATTAAAATTAAACCCAGGACAGTCGGTAACTGACTTACCATCGGGTTGTACATTTATCTACAAAAGACACTGCTTTAACGGTGATAATGCACACGGCAATTATCAATTTGACTGTTGTTTTGCATTTATTGTACCTGCAGATGCAGTAAGAGCAACATTTGAAACCTTCGGAGGCGGAGGTGGCGGCGGTGTATCTTGCTGTTGTATGAATGGTGCACCAGGTGGTTCAGGTGCTTATGCACGTAAAACTATTCCTGTATCACAGGGTTGGTGCTATGACTTATGTTTAGGACAGCAAAGTTGTTGTCATAATGGTAGAAACGGATTTAGAGGATGCCGTTCAACTATCGGCGGGTGTAATGTTAGTATGTGTGCGGCAGGCGGAAAAGAAGGATGTTCATTCTGTTTTCCAGGTTGCGGATGTTATGTAACAGGATATTGCTGTTGTCGTGCTTGGAACTGTAACTGTTGTATTAACAACAATACAGCAGAAGCAAGTGGCGGTGACTTTATGGTATGTGGTGTGCGTGGATGGATGCAACACAGAGCCTGTGGCGGACATTGCTGTCACAAAATTCACTTTCCATATCCAGGCGGATTGTTTAACAAGTGCGGTGGTACAGTTGGTGTACAAGGTGGCGATAGAGGCTTTAGTACATTTGTTAACTGTGCGGCGGCAGACTATACAGGTTTTGCTAGACTACACTCACAGTATGTTCCAGGACAAGGTGGAGCAACTTACGTAAGATGGTCAGGTGGATGTCACTGTGGTTCATATGGAACTCCAGGTATGGTTAGAATTACATGGTACACAACATAATTAAAGATATAGGATAAAAAATGGCAGTTAGAGAAATAGAATTTACATTTGAATACGACATTCCAGACAAGTATTTGTATCTTACAAACGATCTTGGGTTGACTACTACTTTTACCTATAGAGGTCCAACAAAAATATGGATTGTTGTTGATAAAGAAACAAGAAAAATTTTACCATCGTATGGTTGGGTAGCAGATGACGGTGATCCAAATACACAAGAACAACAAGAATTACAAGCAGGCCTAGACTGCTATGCTGTATTAGTTGACGCAAAAACAGATCCTGTTATTGCTTCTGCTTTTGCTATGAACATTGATCAAGCAGATTATCCACAGGTTGAATTTACTAGAGAACAACAAGATCCAACTGATACAACCGTTTATTATTCTAGAGCGGCTAATCCTACTCCAGATCATACATATGAAATTGCTGGCATTCAGTATAATCCTGACACTAAACAATTTGATAAACCATATCCATGGAAACAACCACACATGACATGGGATGAATTATGGGAAGGCCGAGATAGTGTCATTGCTAATGCTACAGACAGTATTGCTGATTTAAAAGCAGATAATGATGATGGCGAATTTACTGATCTTATTGCAGATCTAGAAGATTTTGTCGATGAGTTGAATGCACTAGAAACTAAATTTCCAAGAACACATTGGGATCCATGGATGGTTCCATTTCCAGATGATCCAAGAGTTGATACAACAGAAAACAGCGTTGTACCTGAGGAGGACAGATAATGAGTGAACTACCTAGATGGCTACCACATGTTGAAATTGAATTTGAATATGATGTACCTGATAAATTCTGTCATCAAACAAACGACTTAGGCAAAACAGGAAAGTTTACATATAACGGTCCTGAAAAAATTTATGTATTTGTTAACAAAGAAACAAAATTACTAGAAGTAGGCATGGACGCTATTGCTGTTGATCCTGAAGATCCAGATCAAGAAGCACAAGTTAAAATGAAAGCAGGGTTAGGACACGAAGCAATAGTTGTTGATCCGGCAAAAGAGCCATTAATTGCCACACTTGCATGGATGGACACAGAAGAAGAACAAAATTATCCTTGTAAAACTTGGAAACTTGACGGTGATGACACTGTTTATTATTGGAAGTCAGAACCATTAATTCCAAACGAAGCATACGCACAAGACGAAATTCAATATGATTTTGATAAAAAAGAATGGGTTAAACCTTTTCCTTGGGAAAAGCCAACTATGGACGAAGCACTGTTTACAGAAACACGTGATAACTTAGTTTGGCATTGTGAACAAGAGTTAATAAACGACCCAACACTATCTGATCCTGCAAATGCAGAATACAGACAAAAAGTAGTTGACCATATTGCAGAACTTAAAAATTTACGCAATAAGTTTCCTGCTCCAGAATGGGATCCATGGATGATCAAATTTCCAGATAATCCTAGAGGTGATATTTTGGAAGGTAATCCTTTTGAGCGTGACGAAGCAAACGATCCAGAACGCAAGTTCGATTAACATAACCACTTTCTAATCCAGTCAAAAAACTACCCGGTAAATATTCTTACATAAAGAAATACAATTTACAAGGGGCTTAAATGACTACTAGATCAACAGCATTTTTTATTAACGGCGGTGCTGGCCGCGTTATTGCTAGTATTCCTGCACTAGAACTGTTCAGGAAACAAAATCCAGACGATGATTTTATTATCGTTTGCGAAGGTGGCACAGAATTTTATAAAGGACATCCAGACTTAGACAAACGTGCATACGATTTGTGGCACAAACATCTATTCAACGACAAGATTAAGGATAGAAATTGTGTAAGTCCAGAACCATATAGAAATTGGTTTTACTACAATCAAAAAGCAAGTTTAGCACAAGCATTTGATTTAGAAATTAACAAAGAAGTTACAGAACCAAGAGACTTACATTTACCTACTATTAAGTTGAATAGAGAAGAAGTACTTAATGGTGAAATTACACTTAACGAAGTAAGACAAATTACTGGAAAAGAAAAGGTAATAGTAATTCAACCTTTTGGTAGAGGTGTAAGTTATAGAGATGGGGTGTTTAATGACAGCACATCAAGAAGTATTGAATACGAAGATCTAGTAAATTTAATTAAGAAATTACAGAAGAAAAATCATGCTGTGATGGTTATGGCCGAAATGCCCATTGACTTTAGTGTCGCGAATATTGAAGTCCCTGTTCCAATTCCGCAAGGAATTACTCTAAGACAATGGGCAGGTCTAATCAAAGGTTGTGATTATTTCATTGGCTGTGATAGTGTAGGGCAACATATTGCTTATGCATTAGGTACTCCTGCAACTGTGATTACAGGTAGTACGTTTCCCATTAACACAACACACATCAGTCATAAAAAGTTTGACATTATTGATCTAGGTGAAAAACATAGAGAATATGCTCCTATTAGAATTACTCCAGACGAAGTTTGTGATAGAATGAATGACGGTGTAATGAAAATGAGAGAGGTTGATGTTGAGTCAGTTGTAAAAAGTGTACAAAACGGATTAAAAAAATATCCACAACCTAATACTGAAATTAAAATGAAGGCAAAGTTGCAAGGTGAAGGACAACAACAGCAAGGTGAAGTTTGTCCAGTACACGGTGTAGCCCACGAACACGGTCATACACATCAACACCAAGCACCTGCACAGGCACCACAAATGCCTTTTGCACCGCAAATGGCACAAACTGCAATGAGTTCACAGTTTGGAGTTGTTCCGCCAGTATTTAAACCCGAAGGATCCAAGGAGAAATAATGAGTAAGAAACCAGTATGGATTGCAGGTATTGCCAGAGGTCATAATTCTGGTGTATGCTTGTTAAAAGACGGCGAAGTTGTTTTTTCTGTTGAAGAAGAAAGACTATCAAGACAAAAATACGATGGAGGTCCTTTTGCCTCTATGGTTAAAATTTTAGAATACACAGATAAAATTGATTATCTTGTAGTAGCACATACGCAAAGTTTGAAAGAAACAGCACCTAAAGTTGATTACACAGGTGACGATGTTTACACAGGTCTTGCACGTAAACTAGGATTAATTAATAGAAAAGATAATCCGTACGAACACAGTCAAGTAATTGATATGAGTTTTGTGCATCATAAACTACATGCCGCACTTGCATTTTATCGTTCTGGGTTTGAAAAAGCAACAGCAGTAGTTGTTGATGGTGCAGGAACTTTTATTCCGTTAAACTTTAACGGTGAAATGATTATAGGTTGGGAAACCGAAACAATTTTCAGTTGTGATTATCCAGGAAACTTTAAAACACTATGGAAACATATTGGTGTACAACAACCAAGTGTTCATCTAGTGAATCCTAATTTTGATAGTTCAATGTACAATGAAGATGGCACCCATACTTGTGTTATTACAGATGGCGCAGGTATTACTAAAGTCTATGAAGCAGTAACAGAATACTGTGGCTTTAGTAGCATTGAAGCAGGAAAAACTATGGGACTATTTCCATATGGTAAAGAAAATGATAAAATCCCGCCATTGTTTAGTAATGAAGGTAAACACCCAACTACTAATAGACAGTTAATTATTCCTAACTATCCAAACGGTGCAATGGTAAACAGATTAGCATATGATTTCTTAGAAGAAGATGTTGACACACAACAACTACAACAGAAACAAGCGGATAGAACACAGTTAACTAACCGTAGAGATCTTGCTTATGCTTGTCAAACACAAACACAAGATCAAGTTACAAACTTGATTAGACGTGCAGTCGAAATGACAGGAGAGAAAAACATTGTTGTTTCAGGGGGATATGCACTAAACTGTGTTGCTAACTATCATTATCTAGAAGCACTAAAAGATGAAGGTATTAATCTTTATGTTGAACCTGTTTCTAATGATGCCGGTACTGCAATGGGTGCGGCTATGTTTATTCATAGAAGCATTACACAAGATAATACTGTTGCTCCTATTCAACATAAGTTATATCTTGGCCCAACATACAACTACAAAGTAGATGATGTAGAAAAACTTGCAGAAGAATACGAAGCAGAAATTAAAGATGCAACTTATCAAGATGTAGTAGACTTAATTGATAATAAAAATATTGTTGCTATGTGGCAAGGACAAAGTGAAAACGGTCCTAGAGCACTTGGTAATAGAAGTATTCTTTATGATCCAAGAGATCCGGAAGGAAAAGATCACGTTAATACTGTAAAACATAGAGAATATTTTCGTCCGTTTGCAGGTACAATTCTTGAAAAAGATACTCATGAATGGTTTGATTTGCGTGGTATGGAATCGTCACCTAGTATGATGTATGCTGTAAACTGTCAACCAGGTATTGAACAAAAAATTCCTGCAATTATTCATGTTGACGGTACATGTCGTATTCAAACAGTTAACAAAGAACAGAATGAACATTTTTATAATTTGATTTCTGCTTTTAAAGAAAAAACTGGAGTACCAATTTTGTTTAATACAAGTTTTAATCTAGGTGGAGAACCGTTAGTTGAAGATCTAGTAGATGCGTTTGACACTATTAAGAATAGTGACATTGAATACTTGTATTTGCCAGAACACAATAAACTAATAACTATGACGAATGAATAAATATCGTTATGGATTGGTTAAAATACTTTTTTAGCAAAGGTGCAAAAAACACAATTTCGCTTAAAGGCGGAACAAATTTTTCATATGTAGGGCCGTGGGTAAAACTTGCGGCGTTACCTATTGAAACAAGGCTAGATCGCTGGCATTTGGGTGAATTTTGTGCAGTAGAGTACAGCATTGTTGCTGATTATGACACCTTTAACAGAGAAATTATCAAGTGTATTGTAACAGCAGGTAAAGATATTGCAGACGTTACCATATACGGTCGAAGTAATTTAGGTGCTCCGATACTAGATATTACTGCAACTGTTAATGCTTCGTATGTAGATATTATTGCTAAGCCGTCACAAGAAGATAGTACAGAATTATCTGGAGCAAAAGTGCTTTATCAAGCCACATATTTCAAGACAATTAACCCACCTGTATAACAGTTTACTGTTTTTGGTAAATATGTGTATAGGAGATTTTAAATGGCTGTCACATTAAACCCGTTATACAGTAAATATGGCTTTAAAGGCCCTGGCTTCACAGTCGACAGTGAAGGTAATGTACAAGTAAAATCACTCTCAAGTGAAGTACTAATTACAGATATTGCTGTTACACAAGACGATACAAGCACAGTAAAAAGTTATGATATTACTGAATCAGCAGGACAGTTTGCTGTTGACGGTGTATCACCTAATCCTGCAATCACGGTTGTAAAAGGTAGAACATACAGGTTCAATATTGATCTTACAATACTATCATGGAACATTAGAGACGGTTTAAATGTTGATGTTTCAACTGGAATTTCACATACAGTTGACGGTACAACTACATCTGGTACTGGAGCAAATAATGTTCAAGACGGATATGTAGAATGGACTGTACCTGCAAGTGGAACAGGATTTTATTATTCAGACATTGATGGCGATCCATTTAAATTATTTGTACTAGAAGAACCACAAGTAACTGGTACTGGTACATTCACATCATTAATTGTAACAGGTACTTCAGAACTTAGAGGTGAAGTAACAATAAACGACGATGTTAATCTAAATGATTTATTAAAAGTACATAATACTACAAACTCTAATTCAAGTTCCACAGGAGCAGTAGTTATTAAAGGTGGTCTTGGCGTAGAAAAAGATGTTCACATTGCCGGCGACCTTATAGCAAAAAGTTTTAAATCAAACGACGTTGGTGTACCAACATTATCTAGTAATACTAATTTACAATTTGAAGCAGATAATGCAGTAGTATTCAAAGTCGAGGGTGTAGAACGAGGAAGAATTACAAGTTTAGGAAGTGATTTAAGAATTATAAACACAACAATCAATGATACAGTTATTGGTAATTCAGGACCAGCAGAAGGAACATTTACTAACGCAAATATAAAAAATACACCAACTAATGCAGACCATGCCGCTACTAAACAGTATGTTGATTCTGCAGACATTGTTTTTAGTATAGCGTTTGGAGCATAGTATGAGTCAAGAGAAAGAATATATTGTAGGACTAAAAAAAGGAATAGACTTTAAAAAATTTGACAACGAAATGATTATTGCAACAGGCAATGGTTATATTCCCCAACGTTCTGTTACAGTAGCAAACCAAAGACCGCTTTCACAAAGACTTACTCATTACATGCTTACTGACGAAGAAGCAGAAAATTTAAGACACGATAACAGGGTTGAGTGTGTTGAGATTCCACCGGATCAGCGTGAAGATATAATGATTACACCTCTTGCTAGTCAACCTAGTAACTTTAGTAAAACTACTTCTGATTCAGGACCTTATGTTAATTGGGGATTGAGAAGAGTAAATGAAAAATCAAATGTATACGGCGGATCAACTATTGTATCAGGTGACTACAACTATACACTAGATGGAAGTGGTATTGACTTTGTTGTACATGATAGCGGAATACAAAAAGATCATCCAGAGTTTCAAGATGCTAACGGTGTTAGCCGAGTAAAAGAAATAAATTGGTATACAGAAAGTGGACTAACTGGTACACAGAATGCTAATCATTACAGAGATACAGATGGTCATGGTACTCACGTTGCTGGAATTGCCGCAGGTAAAACATATGGTTGGGCAAAGAATGCTGACATATATGCACTAAAAGTTAGCGGACTAGAAGGTACAGGTGATAGTGGTACAGGTATTGGTATTTCAGATTGTTTTGATGTTTTGAAAGAATGGCATCGTAGAAAAGTTTCAGGTACATTTACACCTACTGATGCAAGTTATACTCCTGCAACCGGAATATTGATTTTGACATTAGGAAATCATAATTTTGAATCAGGTGAAAAAATAAGAATAGCACCCGGTAGTTTAACATTTACTTGTGGTAAAGATAATTTTGCAAGTAATCACAGTTATCCAAGAAGTTCAGGCGCTCCAAATGCGGCTGGAACTGATCCATTTTACAATAAAGATATTACAATTACCGGAGTAACTAGCACAACTATCACAGTTAATATTGGTATTAGTTCAGATACTACTGAACATAGATTTGTAAGTGCATTAACAGGTGCAGTAGAAGCAACAGGAGATAAAAGATTATTAACAAAGCGTCCAACTGTGGTAAACATGAGTTGGGGATATACTACATTTTTTGTAGGAATCAGTGGCGGCGTTTATAGAGGCACTTCATGGACTGGTAGTACGGCTAGAACAGACTACGGTATGGTAGGTAGAGGTGGTAGACATCCTGTTCGTATAAGTAGTGTTGATATTGATATGGAAGAGTTAATTGACGCAGGAGTACATGTTACAGTAAGTGCAGGTAATTATAAACAAAAAATTGATGTAGAAGGCGGAGACGATTACGATAATCTTTACTATCAATATGGTCTTACAAGATATTATCATCGAGGCGGTTCTCCGTTCAGTGCTAACGCACACATAGTTGGAAATGTTGATAGTGTAGTCCATACTTCTAGCGGAACTATTTTAGAACAAAAATCAGACAGTTCAGAAACAGGTCCAGGAGTAACTGTGTGGGCGCCTGGTACAGATATAATGAGTGCTGTGTCGAACACAAACAATAAAAACGGCCAATCATATTATTTAGATAGTGACTTTAAACAATGTAATATTAGCGGAACAAGTATGGCGGCTCCTCAAGTAGCAGGATTAATTGCATTGTACTTACAAATTAATCCAGATGCAAGTGTAAAAGAAGTTAAGGATTGGATTAGTGATAATGCAGAATTAGATGATTTGTATCAACCTGGTGACGGAACGTCTTATATAAATGATCGATCATTGCTAGGAAGTTCACCAAAGTTTTTATTCAATCCTTATAATTCAAAATTTGGTTTAACTTTATATAGTTCTAGATCAGGCGAGTCTAGTGTTAGTTTAAGTGGTCCTACTTACACAATGACTGCAAGTGCCGCGGTTGTAAATGAAGGTAGCAGTGTTGTTATTACATTATCAACAACAAATGTTGCAGATAGTACAAGCATACCGTATACAATTACAGGCATTGGTTCTAGTGATCTAGTAAGTGGATCACTTACAGGAACTTTTATTGTTGGAACTAGAGATACTATTACATTAGAATTTGCAGAAGATAGTGTAACAGAAGGTAACGAAACTGCAACAATAAGTTTAGATAACGGTCAAGCAAGTGTATCAGTACTTGTAAACGACAGCAGTGTTGCGACACCAACATACTCATTAACAAGCAATGTTAGTGAAGTCGATGAAGGTGGTACAGTTGTTATAACACTAGCAACAACAAACGTTGTAACAGGAACAAATTTACCTTATACTGTTACAGGCATTAATGCCGCAGATTTAAGCAGTGGTTCTTTAACTGGAATTTTTGTAGTTGGTGCTACAAATACTGCTACACTAGAACTTGCTAATGATTTAACCACTGAGGGTGAAGAAACATTAACACTTGCACTAGATAACGGTCTTGCTGATGTTGCAGTTACAGTTAACGATACTAGTGAAAATCCTCCAACACCTACTTATTCATTACAAACAAGTACTGCATCTGTAGACGAAGGTGGCACATTTACGATTACATTAAACACAACAAATCTAGCAAACGGAGTAAGTGTTCCTTATACTATTACAGGCGTAAACAGTGCTGATATCGGTGGTGCTAGTCTGACAGGAAACTTTGTTGTCGGAACAACACCATCAAGAACTTTTAATGTTACAGCAGATTTAACAACTGAAGGAACCGAAACGTTTGCACTTGCACTTGATAACGGTGACGCAAGTATTAATGTAACTATTAGCGATACGAGTTTAACACCAAGTGGATCAAGTTATAATTTAACAAGCAATGTTAGTGAAGTCGATGAAGGCGAAACACTTACATTTACGCTTACAGGTACTAACATTCAAGATGGTACAACAGTTGGCTATACAGTAAGCGGTGTAACAACCGGCGATATCAGTGGTGCATCACTAACTGGTAATATAACAATGTCTAGTTCAGGATCAGATGCAGAATACAACAATGGTGCATTAATTTCCGAGAACAATGGTACAGTGTTTAACAGAGCCCTAACTGTAAACGGATTGAAACTGGTTGTTGCAGGAGCAGTAGGCGGACAACTTGCAGTACCAGATGAATGGGCAAAGAAAACTGCAAGAACATTTGAATTAATGACTAACCCTAACGGCGCTGGCATTAACACTACACATCAACGCAATTTTATTAAAACACTAAAAGGTGATACTGGAACAAAACACGCAGGAATACCTACAGTACAAAGAGTTGGCTATGGCGGCGGAAGTACATATACACCTAACTGGTTA